>ERZ779992.1-NODE-1-length-247553-cov-4.423971_pt1 | contig 247553 bp, 260 predicted proteins | sample MGYA00511934_ERZ779992 | MGnify/ENA primary metagenome ERZ779992 (study PRJEB29588, sample SAMEA2163248) | human gut metagenome | biome: human gut; feature: human-associated habitat; material: faeces | place: Denmark | collected 2008/2010 ...
ATATTCTAAGTTTTCTTATCGTATTAAAGTTATTAATGAAATTATTTAATAAATCATTATAATTATGAATATTTATAACATCTATTCTTTTATAACGAACTATTACTAAAAAAATAAGATAAATTATACTTAAAATAGATATAATAACATTTATTTGAAATAATCTATGATATAGAATTATTAAGCCTAAAATTAAAGGAATAACTACTTCTCCAATATCAAATAAAGTTTTAGTTGCCCTATAGGAAAAATCAAGAATCATTTTCCCAACATTTTTAAGTTCTATATCATTAAAATAAATATTTGATTTTTCTATTTTAGAGAAATAATTAAGTTCTATTGAATGTTTAAAATTTTGATAATTATTAGAAGCATCCTTATTATGTAAATATTTAAATATGTTTCTAAATAGATATATTACACAAATAAATATAAGACAAATAAATATCTTAGTATCCGATAAATAATCATATATAAATATAGAGAAAACTACCGCAAAAAGATACCAACAAAAGTAAATTACACTTTTAAGGATAATCGTTAATAAACAATTTTTAACATTCTTATTTTTTAATAAATCTATCATATACATCACCAAGTATCATTATTATACACTATGAACTATTTAACATCAATAGAACGACATATACATTTTTCATAAGAAGTAACTTTATATGGTTTAATTATATGTCCCCTAGCACCTAAACTTTTAACACATTTACTTGAATTAGTTAAAGCTCTAATAATTGATTTACTGATCATTTTATCATCAACTTTCTTTTCCTCTATATACGTTCTAATAAACTCAGAAATAAACGCATCTCCTGCTCCCGATTCGGAAACTTCACGTGTTGGTTCTTCAATAGTTTTCTTCAAAAATTTATCATTATAGATAACATCACATCCTCTTTTACCTCGTGTTATAATCAAAATTTTAGGAGAAAAATTGTCATATAAATCATATGAATCAACTAAAAATTTATCCTTTAAATAATAATATACTCTTTCATTTAAACTTATAATAGAAAAACGTTCCTTTAGTAAGTCAGTAAGTTCCTCATATCCATAATCTAAAATATCATGATTACTTCCTAAATCTAAAAAAGCTTCATTATCATACTTTTTTAATACATCAAGAGTAAACTTTCTTAAGTTATCAACAACAATATAATCATCTTTATCAATTTTAATATCTGAAAATTCCATTTTAGTTCCACTATAACCATATCTTTTCTTACAATAAGGACATATCTTAGAAGTAACTCCATCATTTATAAAAAATGTTTTTGTTTCATCTTGAACCTCTCTAATATGAGTTTCTATTCCAACATCTTTTAAGCTAGAAACAGCTATATTTCCTTCAGGATCATTTCCACATACTCCAAAATAAGCACACTTGAAATAACGGCTTAAATTAACAAGAATATTAGCATCACTTTTTCCACCACTTACATATATATCTTTGCCATTTTTTATATAATAGTCACAGTAGAGATCACCAAAACTAATAATACGCATCTTAAACACTTCCTTTAAAATTAAATAACCTTTTAGCTGCTATTTTATCATATTTTATTTCACTTAAATCGACATTCATCGATAAAGCTATATTTCTAAGTAAATAAACCGCTTGTATAGTTAAGTAAAAATCATTTATAATGTCATCTTCAAATTCGCTTTTTAAAACTATATATTCTTTCATTTGATATTTGAAATTTTCAATCAAAACATTCTCTAAATCACTTCCATTATAACCTATTAATATCGCTTTTTTATCATGATTTCTATTGAAAGTATGTCTTCCATGACAGTAACTATATAGCTTATGCATTAAAGGTGCAACAATATTTGCTTCTACCAAAGTTGATTCCATAAATGTTGATGTTGCTATTGCTTTATCAGAATAAAATATATTTACAATACTTTCACCATTTAAATCAATAAATACATCTTTATCCACTTTTGAAAATATTTCATTCAAGATAGATAAAAATTCATCTCCTAAATAATATTTAAGAAGAATAGCCATCGGAACACACGTCGAATTAAGAGATATAAAAGAATGCTCATACTCCATTTCATAAGGTATAACTAAAGCATTTTTAAGTTCCCTATTACTCGTTAAGACATAATGGATTAAATTATTATTTAAAGAGTATTCGACACCATAATTAGTTCCACTATAGGAAGAAATAAATATTGCATCGTATAACTTTTTATCAGTTTCATCTATATCACTAATGTCTACTCTTTTTGTAATACATCCGTTTTTCTTTTCAATGACTTTGCTTGAAAAATCAGATACAACCTTACTTCCTCCAGTTCCAACACATAAAATATTTCCTTTAATTTTTTTTAAAACCTTAATAGCATCTTCGCAACTATCAGTTGATTTAATAATATTTTCATATAATTTTTCTATAAATTCATTCATTTTTTCACTTCCTAAGTATAGTATATATCCTATATAGGAAGTATATCGTCTAGTTAAAATATTCAGACATAATTTCTATAGAACTTATACGTTTAAGTTCAAAATGACGCAAATCACCTCTTAATTCACAATAAGCAGCAACTGCCCAAGAAGATGAGGTATAAAATAAATCAAGAGGATGGATTATCCTTTCACTTTCACCCTTACCACTAGTATAATACTTTATTTTTACCTTTTTAGATTCCTTAATTGCTCGAGAAAGTTTATTATACGTATCCTTTTCTCCAGCAAATATATCCTTTTTTTCTATCTTTGCAGCAATATAAATATCTCTTATTTTATTGGCAATTTCCTGTACTCTTTCTCTATCATCATCTTTTAAATCAAGATTTAATAGAAATTTATAATCACTTGAAGAAAATCTTCTCTCTGGTAGTTTAACAGTTTGATTTAAAACATATCCACCAGTTGGTCCATATATTGTATCTATATATATACCAGCTTTTTCAAAATCTTCCTTGTATAAGCGTATCATTCTTTCACTTACTTCTAAAATACTTGCAAGTTCTGAAACACTGTATTTTTTTCCAGTACTAAGTAAATTAAGCATACTTATTGCGTTTCCAAGTTTACTCATAATATCACCACCTATATAATATCAAAATAAATACTAAAACTAGTATTTTTTTCTCATAATTCTAAGTGTATTTAAAATAGTTAAAAGAGTAACACCAGTATCTGCAAATACTGCCATCCACATATTAGCAAATCCAAAAACACTTAATAACAATATTAGAAGTTTTACAAGACAAGCAAATATTAAATTTTGTTTAATAATTTTCTTAGTATATTTAGAAATTTCAAACACCGTTACTAACTTAGTTAGATCATCACTCATCAAAACTATATCACTTGCTTCAATAGCTGAATCAGAACCGACTGTTCCAAGAGAAATACCAACATTTGCTCTCTTTAAAACTGGAGCATCATTTATGCCATCACCTATAAAAATAGTCATACCTGTCTTTTCAACATTTTCATATTCTAAAAACTTATCAGTTGGAAGCATCTCTGATTTGATTGTTTTAATACCAACACGCTTTCCAATAAATAAAGACATTTCTCTTCTATCTCCAGTAAACATATAAGTATTAATACCCAATTTATTAAAATACCTTACTACATCCGCGGATTCATCTTTGATTCCATCGTCAATCATTATAGATGCAACATGTTTTCCATCAATGCTTAAATGTATTGTTGATGAATATTCACAATCACATAATTTTTTATTACCAATATTAATATGTTTACCCTTGTAGTCAAAGCTTATTCCCGAACCACTTATTTCTTTAAAGTTGGTAATTTTACCATTATGTTCATTTGAAAGTTTCATAAAAGATTTAGCTATTGGATGATTTGAATTTGCTTCTCCTGAAACTAATATATCCACAATTTCTTCATAAGTATAATCATTATCAAGGATTTTTATGTCTTTCACTTCAAAAGTACCATCAGTAATTGTTCCCGTTTTATCAAATATAATATTTCTAGCATTACTTACATTATCTAAATAACTACTTCCTTTAATCAAAATACCATTTTTACTGCTGATACCTATTCCTGTAAAATATGAAAGTGGAACTGATATAGCAATTGCACATGGACAAGATATTACTAAGAATGTAAGTCCTCTATACAAAGCATCAGAAAAACTTACATGAGCAAGCGGTAAAAGTACAATTATTAAAATAGCTAAAAGCAAGATTATTGGTGTATATATTTTACTAACACGAGCTACAATTGTTTCAGTTTTAGTTTTTTTATCAGTTGCACTTTCTAATAATTCTAGAATTTTATAAACTGTCGAATCGGAATAAGCTTTTGTAGCTTTCACTTTTATCACGTCCCCCATATTAATGGAACCTGATAATACTTCATCATTTACTTTAACACTTGAAAATTCTGATTCACCAGTTAAAGATGATGTATCGACTTTTGTTTTACCATCAATAATAATTCCATCAACCGGGATTTTTTCGCCACTTTTAACAATCATGATATCATCAATTTTAACATCTTCTACAGCTACTTCTTTTACTTCATCATCTATTAAAACATTGGCATAACTTTGTTTTATATCGATTAAATCCTTAATTGATTTTCGAGAATTATTGATTGCCTTTTCTTCTAAAATTTTACCAATTGTATAAAGAGAAACAACCATTATTCCTTCCATAATATCTCCAATAAAGAAAGCACCTAAACATGATATAGTTATTAAAGCATATTCATTTAAAGAGTGATTTTTTATTAGCATCTTTATTGCAGAAAAAGCTATTTTATATAAAAGCAAAGCATAACTGATTATATATAAACTATAACTTAACCATTTAGGAGTTTTAAAAATATAAGCCACTAAACTAAGTAATATTGCAACTATTAAAACACTTAAATGATATTCCTTAGAATTTTCTTCATTCAAAGTTAAATATGCTTCATCCTCTACCGAGGAAACTATTTTATTTAGTTCATCTAAAGAAAAACACTTATCACTTTCAAAGATAACTCTTGATGTATTAAAGTTAACAACAACATTATTAAATTCATCTAAAGAGTTCATATATTCTTCAATTTCACGAGCACAGTTGGCACAATCAAGATTATTTATAACATATTTATACTTTTTCATAACATACTCCTTTTATGTTCAATATGAGATATAACCACCTCAAACACCTCTTTTACATGTTCATCATCTAAAGAATAATAAACTTCTTTACCACTCTTTCTCGATTTAACAATATTTAAATCTTTCAAATAACTTAATTGATGAGATATTGATGACTTTGTCATATTTAAAACATTTGCTATATCACAAACACACATTTCATTATGATCAAGAGCAAAAAGAATTTTAACTCTAGTATTATCACCTAATATTTTAAAAAATGTTGATATCTCAGTAATAAATTCGTTATCAAGCATTTTAGATTTAACATCTTCGACTACATTTTCATGTATTACATTACAATCACACACTTCTGCTGTTTTCATAATTACCTCCATAGTTGAGTGTCTATTCAACTAATATCATTATAGTTGAATAATTATTCAACTGTCAATAGTATATGCTTTTCAAATAAAAATTTGACAAAAAAAATATGCTGATGCATATTTTTACCATGAACCTGTCCATGTAGTCTTTGTTACAGGTATTGAATCGTAATAACTAGAGATAGAATTATAGAGTTTGATTCCAGAGTCAACATCTACCGAGTGCTTCAAAGCATTATTAATATTAATTTTGCTTGTAGCATGAGAATAGTCACCTGATATCGTTTGAGAAATTATCTTTTCTGTTATTTTTTTTACTACAGTAAAAGAAAATATTTGATTCAAGTATGTCAAACTAGAAGTAGGTAAACTAAATGTTGCTGAGCTTCCAGTTGAAAAAGTTCTTAGTGAGTAACTATTATTAGATTTGCATCCATCACTTGTACAAAAATTTTGAATAAATGAATAGTTTCCATTAGCTTTAATATTTTTATTATCAAAACCAATAGCAATGATATCATTACTTCTTACTTTCGGGATTTTTTTCCATTCCAAATTAACTTCATATTTAAAATCATTTCCGGATTTATAGATACTTATAGTTATTTTCTTATAACTAGTTTGATTTGAATTAGACTCCATAACTTTAACATCATCATACACATCATTATACTCTTGTTCACTAATTTCAATGGTCTTATCAACTACATTCGACAATACAGAAACATCTGAATCACTTTCATAAATAGTTTTATAATATTTTGTTTCGCTAGACACTAATACATCATTTTTCATAGCAAATGACGGACTAGGAATTAAAACTAGACAAAATAAAATGTATAAGTAGAATTTTTTCAATGCTATACTCCTTTCTAAAATAAATATTAAAACATTGAAAAAAAAATAACAGGAAACATACGTAGAGTTACTCTAATAATCGTAGATTTTAATAATACTATTTATTTTCTCATTTTCTCTTGTACCATACTCAATAAGTAAGGTTAAAGTTTGGTAATTATGATCAAATATATTATTTGATTTTAAACGTTTATCAAAAGTTAAATTTTCAGATGACAATAAAGTATTTAAAGATTGCACAGTATCGCTTTTTCTTTCTCCTTTAAGCAATAGATTTCCCATTTCATCATAGACGTATATATTACAAAAATTTGTTTTTATCTCCATATTAGTGCCAATATTTTCATCATAGTAACGCAAAGAATTGATTACTATCTTACTATTAATCGGACTATCTAAATACGTTCCAGCAATCGTTAAATATTCATTATCAGAAATTAAATCAAAAACTTCAGGTTTATAATATAATTTTAAACAATAATAAATACCAGTATAAATCAACGCAATACATAAAGTAACAAATATCATCTTTTTCTTAATAGTTTTAGTATATTTTTTCATTCTAAGTTTTAATTCGGATTCAATAGAATTTTCCTTGGATAAACATAAATCTAAGAAATCATGAAAGGACATTTTAAAATATTTTGCAATAGAGTCTAGCATAACAATATCAGGTATTGATGTCCCAGTTTCCCATTTACTTATTGTTTTACTTGACACATTAAGTTTCTCAGCTAATTCTTCCTGAGTCATATTTTTCTCTTTTCGCATTTTAGCTAAAATCTTACCAAAGTTTTGAAAATTCATAAAATCACCACTTCTATTCTATCAACAAAATCTACAAATATAAAGTTTCAATAATATTTGTAGTTTAATAAAAAATAAATTTCAATAAAAATTACTAATATAAGTATAACCATAAAATATGTCATAGAAATTATATAATCATACAAAGATATATTAAGCAAATAAATTCCAATTGAAAAAAACAATAATAGAGCTATTAGTAACATAAAGATTAAATATAATATGTTAAAAAATATCATAGTTACAACGCTAACTTTTTTATAACCTAGAATTTTAAATATCCTAATATTCTTTTTTTGTTCATTTATAAAAGAATATACTAAAATAATTATAATAATAGTAAATAATAATTTAGTAAAAGTATAACTATACTTTAAAATTAAAAGTAAGTTCAAATATGTATTGTATTTACTCATATCCATATTAAAATTAAAATCAATATTATTTTTATTTAAATAGTTACTTATTTTATCAATATCTTTATAGTCCTTAATAAAAATTGTATATTCAATTTTTTCCCCAGCATGCAACTTGCTAAACATAAACTCTGAAAATCTTTGATTAATTAATATAAAATTTTCATCCAAAGAATTATCATAAATGACATCAAATTCACTTAAATTAATCTTATAATTTCTAAATATATCTAACTTTGTTTTCTCACTAATTTTAACTGTTCTATTTGTTTCATCAAAAGTGCTACTAACAATATAAAACGTTCTATTATCAAAGTTTTTTTCTATATTGAAGTTATATTCTATACTTTTATAATCAAAATTAATATCAACTTTAGTAAAAACAAATAATTCTTTATTGCTATCATCATTTATAAAATTATTAACTTTATTATTAAAATATTGAAGTATAAATGACACACATAAAAGCAAAAATAATAAAATTGATATAATTAAAATAAAATTTTTATTCTTATTACTATGTTTTAAAGATTTTTTAAATATTCGATATTTTTTATACATTTACTAACTCCTTTATATCAAAATTATCAATCTTTTTTAATGAAATACCAGTAAAAGCCATTGTGAATATAACAACTAACATGAAAGATATAAAATAACCGATCCATGAATTTTTAAATGTTATTAAACATAAATCAGCATTTTTAGATAAAAGCAATTGAGCCAAATTACTTTCTATAGCTATAGAAATGGCAATCGAAATTAGATAAGCCAAAATTGACAAAATTAAGTTTAACAAATAAATTTGTTTTTTTATTGTTTTATTAGGATAACCAACGATTTTTAGTATACCAATATTCTTATAATTATTCATAATCGTTCTATTAGTAAATAAATAACAAAGAACACACGATACAACCAATATCACAGACATGATTAAAGCTACCACATATATTGTTTCTTCTAAGATACTTGTTTTCAATGTAGTCACTGGTTGATAGAATGAAATATTTGAAAAGTTTTCTAGAATACTAATATTATCTATATTATCCAACAATATAACAAAATGAGAATCGGCATCATTACTAGAAACACTGATAGATTTATTTTTCATAATATCGTAATAAGTTTTGTAATTAATATAGCAAGTATTTGGTCTTGTAAAATATTGAGTTCTATCAAAAGTACCAACTAATTTAACTTTAACATCAAATTCATTAAAGTATTTAATATTTAAGTATCTTCCAATATATTTATCCAAATTAAAATTTTTTTTCATATCAAAACTATCATTTAATGTATAATTACTTGGAAAAAAATTAGATGGACAAATCATTCCATCAGTATCAACAGAACTTTTTCCTGAAATAATATTAAAATTAACATTTTTTATTGGAAAAATTTCAATATCGCCATCATATAAGTTATTGGTGAATTCTTTAACAATTCCATAGTTATTAATTTCCGTGCTTTCATACACATTTATAATATGAAGATTATCTTCAAGGCTCTTTTTTAATGATATAGCATTTTTTACGTCATCAATTCCTACATACACTAAACGACCATCTATACTGTTCAAAGCATATTCAGAAAAATACTTACTTACTCCAAAAACATATGACAGCCCAACAAAAGAAAAAGTTCCTAAAGTGATTAAAACAAAAAAGAATATTAAATTTTTAATTTTTAAAATACTATTTTTTAGTTTCATATAAATCACCATCTTTTAATTTCAAAGATACATCAGAATATTTTTCTATTTCTTTATTATGACTTACAACAATGACACATTTTCCTTTAACAGATTCTTGTTTTAGCATCTCAAAAATAGCCTTCTCATTATCCTTATCAAGATTTCCAGTAGGCTCATCCGCTAAAATAATATCTGGATTGTTTATTAACGCACGTGCAATTGCAACTCGTTGCATCTCACCACCTGACAATTCACTTGGATAATGATTCATTCGCATCACCAAACCAACTTTAGTTAAAGCTGATTTAACCAATAAATCATTAGAATTTGTATTGCCTTTTTCAACAAGTAAAGGTAATAAAACATTGTCATATGCAGTTAAATCATCATTTAATAAAAATGTTTGATAAATAAGTCCAATTTTTTTATTTCTTAGATAATCATAATCAACTTTTTTATTAATAAATTTATCAAAATACTTTATGGTTCCATTATCAAATTTAAGTAACCCACATATTATATTCATCAACGTTGATTTTCCATTTCCACTCGCTCCCATAATAGAATAAAACTTTTTATCAAAAAACTTATAAGAAACATTGTCTAAGACTTTAATATCAACACCATTCTTTTTATATTTTTTTGTAACATTTTGAAGCTCTATAACCACTTTACTCATATTTTAAAATCCATACTCCTCATTAAATTCATCTATTTTTTGCAAGTACAAATAGTATTTTACTCTATAATTATCATTTATTTTCTTCACTATTAAATAGTTGTTTTTATCGAATTCATATGCATCAATTCCTATTAAAGAATCACTTACATCTTCAACGTTATACAAACTATCTTGTGCATTTACTAAACGATATATAATATAATCAGATGGATATTCATCACCTACAGAAGCTATATTTTTTAATTCTAAACCTTTTGTATAAATTTCATCTTCATATAAAGATGTATAAACTTTTTTAAAATTATCTGTTTTTTTATTTATAGAGATTTCGATTGGGAGTTCATCGGTAATTATTCTCTTTTCTATAAATACACTAAATTGCTTTTCAATATAATCTAGAGTAACTGAAATATTTGAATCTTTTAAATATAAAGCATCAAACAAATTAACTACATTATAAGTTTCATTTTCAACTGAAAAAGTTTTCTTGTTTTCTTCTATTTTTGTTTTTGCTTTTGTAATGATATCATTAGATATATTTTTATTATTCTATGATTTAATAACATATAATTCATCAATATTATAACTTTTTAAAAAATAAAGATATCCATCACTATATCCAAGATATTTATTCCCAGTAGAATTCAAATTTTCTAAAGGAAATATAACGATAGAATTATTATTAAATTTATGATTATCTTTAAAGAACAAAAAAGCAGAAATTATGATAAAAATAATAATTATAATAATCAAACAAAAATTTTTTTTATTCATATAAACCTCCAAAGCAATATAAAATAAAGAAAAAATGCAATTGCAAAAAATAGAATATACATCATAAAAAATAGAAATAATACTTGAAAACTTATCTTTAATATAATAATGCTTATTAATGAAAGAAAGAAAATAATTAAAAATAAAATGGAATACAACAATATAAAAGATAAATAGTTGAGTATAAATAATTTATTTTTTGAATAACCAATAACATGATAAATTTGATTTGTTTTCTGATCATCTTTAACAAAAGAAATTACTGTTATAAAGATAATCACAATATTTATTATTAAACATACAACTATAAAAAATTTTAGTATATTTATAAAAACCTCATTAGAATTGTTTTCTATACCATTATATTCTAAATCATATTTATCTTCATTTTCTTTAACAAAATTTTCCAAATCCTTTCTTTCTTTAAAAATCAATACATTATCTTTACAATAAAAATTATCTTTTTTTAATTCATCACAAGTAGCATTGGTTACAAGACTTCTGTTTTCTAAAGTATTTATTCTTTGATATTCCTTTTCTTGAAAATAACTTAATAAAATTATTAAAGAAAAATTTAAAAATAAAGATACAAAAAAAACTAATACATATTTCCAAAAATTTTCTTTTCTAATCACATTTTTTAATATCATTAATATCACATCTCACTAAAGTTTTATTTTCTAAACGATATATAATATCTGCATTCTTTAAATTATTCATATCATGTGTGACCATGATAATGCACTTTCCATCATCAGCTAAACCTTTTAATATTTTAATTATATTAGCAGCATTATCTGGATCAAGAGAACCAGTCGGTTCATCACATAATATGTAATCAGGATTATTTATAAGCGAACGTGCTATACAAACACGTTGACATTCTCCACCAGAAAGTTCAGCTGGAAAATGGTTTTCTCTATTCTCTAATCCTACTTTTTTTAAATAAGATTCCACCTTTTCTTTTCTATCCAACTTTGACAAACTCTTATCTAGCATAGTTGAAACTAAAACATTTTCAAAAGCAGTTAATCTAGGATTTAAATAGTAATCTTGAAAAATTATACCTATATTTTCATAACGTATTTTAGAAAGTTCTTTATCATTCAAATGAGATACATCTTTTGTTGCAACTAAAACACTTCCATCAAAGTTTGAATCCAATAATCCAATTATTTTTATAAGCGATGTTTTCCCACTCCCACTAGGTCCAATAATCATATAAAATTTTCCGAGTTCAAATTCAACATTCAAATCTTTAAAAATTTCTATTTCTTCATTTTTCTTTATATATTTCTTACTTAAATTTTTAATTATCATATATAGCACCTTTAACAACCTTTCTTATTTTATTCAAAGAGAATAAAACTATCAAAATGAATCCAATTGGTATAATTATTAACATTGAATAGATATTCATTTTATAATTAAGCAATTCAAAGTATTCAGTTCTTATTAATATATTTGAAATTGCAAATGTTTCCAATAAATTAATTAAATAAGCAAATAATATTGAGAAAACAAAAACTATTAAATATTCATACCCATAAATTCTAAAAATGTTTTTATTTGTAAAGCCAATACTTTTATATAATAAAATTTCTTTTTTCTTGCTTTCTACATTTCGTTTTAAATGCAAACTGATTGCTATATAAACCATAATCAACATAAAACATAATACAACAATAAATGTTATTTCTAAATTATTTAGTCCATCATAATCTATTTCAACTTTATCATAACTATCAAAACCCATTTTCTTTAATTCTTCTTTTACATAATCTATATTTTTTATGTTATCAACTATAATATTTATAGTTGAGAGAGCATAATTTACATCTTGATTATAATCTGCGTATCTTATTAAACGTTCCAAGTTTTCTAAACTCGTAAAACATGTTATACCATCTATCATAATTTTTTTTGAATCATAGTTTGCTGAAATATAAAAAGTTTCGTCTCTCTCATCTAAAATTTCATCTACTCCAGCTGAATCATAATGTATTCTTTTAAAATTTCTTGAAAAAGTTGAACCAACTGTCTTAAATTTTTTAGGACAAATTAGATTATTTCCTTGAACATTTTTATTTCCATTAACTATCTCTAAATTATTTAACTCATTCTCATTAAGAGCATATAATGTTATATTTTGACTTTTATCAATAAAAAATCCATAAATAAAAAAATTTATATCCGTTACTTGAGTAACATGATCAATTCTTTTAAATTTCTCAATATTATTTAAATCATCTGTATCAACTAATACGCTTCTCCAATCAATATTCTTTTCTTTGACATTTTTTAAATATTCATTTATAGAAAAATCAAAATTGAAAAGAATCAATATTAAAGAAAGTAAGAAACCAACTAAAATCATAAATAATATTGAATTTTTACTTCTAAATGTTACTTTATTAATTAAATTATTCATATAGCCTCCAACGTTAAATATAATACTATTAGTAAAAAATTTATAAACTCTTTTTAAAGAGAATTTATCTATTTTAAAGAGAAATTAAAAAGGCACATGTGTACCTAGTCTATATTTATAAGCTCGTATTCACGATTACCGAATCCAAGTTCAATAGCAGCTTCAATTGTATGAATTCCATGTCTTGAATTAATTCTCTCAAGCAAATGATCTCTACCTTGATCATTTGAATTTATAACTAAATCAATACATGCTTGATCAATTGCAATTGGATCTAGAGAAGCAAGAATACCGATATCTTTCATACAAGGATCTTCATCTTTAGCACAACAGTCACAGTCAACACTCATATTAACCATCATATTGATATAAGCAATATTACCTTTAAAATGATTGTGAACAGAACTTGCAGCATCAGCCATACTCTCTAAGAATAAATCTTGTTCAGGAATATTATCCCACAAAACATTTTGATCCATAACTTTTCCAGCAGAATGAATAAATGCTTTACCTTCACTAGAAGCAACTCCTATTGAAAGTTGTTTTAAAGCTCCACCATATCCACCCATTGGATGTCCTTTGAAGTGAGATAATACTAGCATTGAATCATAATTATTAATAGATGCTCCAACATAGTTTTCTTTTATAATCTTACCATTTGGTACATCAAGTTTAATGTATCCATTACTATCCATAATATCAACATTGAAATATTTATTCCATCCATGTTTTTCTATTAATTTTTTATGCTTTTCTGTTTCATTTCTAGCACCACTATACGCTGTATTACATTCAACAACAGTACCACCAACATAATTAATAATATCTTTTAAAAATTCTGGTTTTACATAATTTTGATTTCCATCTTCACCAGAATGAAGTTTAACTGCTACATTTCCTTTAAGGTCAATTCCTAAATGTTTATAGATATTAACTAAAGATTCTGGTGTAAGTTTATTAGTAAAATATACTTTTGATTTTTCCATAAATGCACCTTCCTATTTACATATTTAGTATAGCATAGATGGAAAAGTATATAATTATTTTTTTGTATCTATATACATTTCTATATAATCTTTTAATGCTTTTTCTTCTTGATATTTTATTGAATCTTCATCTTTATTTGGATCTAAATAAGTTTCAATTTTTCCTTTATTTATTAAAATTATTGATGGAGCATATTTTATAGTATTATATAATTTAGTGCTTTTAAACTCTTCAAAAGGAATTTTAAAAATAGTTATATTATTATTTTTAGAAAAATTTTCTACAACGTTTTCACATGATACCTTAAAATTGCAATAAGGATTAAAAGTAAACAATATAAAAGAATCATTCGATTTAAGTATGTTCGTCAATTCTTTACTATCTATATCAACTAATTTTCCGGCATTATAATATTCATCATTTAAATAGAATTTACTGTTTTCCTTAGTACAGCCAGTCATAGATAATATAACCAAAACAAGTAAAATAATTCTTTTCACTACTGAACCTCTTTTAATGAAGAAAAATCTATATTATGGTAAGTTGCTTTCCAAAAATCATAAACACTTTTGCCGTTTTCTTCTCTTTTAACAGAAACCTTATTTGCTCCATCATAAAACCAATAACCACCAACATCATAGATTTTAGATTCATCCCATCCAAGAGATACAAGAAGTTTCTTTGTTTGGCCAGCATATCCACCGCCTCCACACATCAAGAATATGTATTTATCCTTTGGAAAAAAATATTCTAAGATGTTTAATGATTCTTCATAATTTGCAACATATTTTCCAGAAACATTTTTAAACAAAGATTTTCCTTGATATCCTTTACCAACAATGCTTTCTAGTTCAGTACTTATACTATCATCAACTAAATATGGATAAGGTAATACCTCAAAACCACTTACAAATCCAGAAAGATACGAATCCCCATTGATTTTTTCCCAGTTAGCAGCATCCTTAAGCATTCTTACATCTATATAAACTGAATCACTTCTATTTAAATACTTATCTATTGTTTGTTCATTAATATTTTTATCAATTCCAAGACTACCTCTTTCTCCACCAGTAAGTTCAGGCTTAGGCAATTTACTTAATCCTTTATCTTTAAAGACGATAAAACCTAAAACTCCCCCAAAAATAAATGCTACAATTATACTTAGTATAATTAAAATTTTCTTTTTCATAAATTTCTCCTTTCACCATCAACTTTAAGATAAATAATAAAAAAAAGAAATAACTATTTAGTTGAATTAACTCAACTTATGGTTTAGTCATTTCATTTTTTATCCAAGTCATAATAACTTTAACAACATAATCAATTTCTTTTTCACTTAACTCATGATTTTTTCTTATATGATGCCACTTATATAAACATTCCCTACAACATGTTGCAGTAGCGTGTTCTGAAACAAAAACTGGGTGTCCATGGGTAGGTGTTTGTTTTCCATCATTTAAAGGATTTTCTGGTGCCAGTCTTGTTCTTATAAAATCATAAGCATGACTTTCAATAGTTTTTAATCCCTTCTTTTCTATATAATCTAAATCTTTCTGTTTTAAATGAAAACTACTTCTAAATTTTGATTTTGATAGCTTAAATAAAATATCATCAATATTCATAAATACCTCCACAAATATATGCTATAATATATAATATCATAAGTATAAAGGAGAAGCCAAAATGTTAAAAAAGAATTGGAATGAATATACCGAAAATGAAAAAAGAAGTATACTTTTTCATGCATATATTTATTATGGAAAAACAAATGATATTTTAACAGAATTAAACGAATATAGATTATTAATTGCCAGTAATCCAGATGAGGTATTAAAAGTATATATAATTGCAAAATATTTAAATTTTAATCCTCAAGCTGCTATAGCAAAAGCTTTAAGAGAAAATAAATTACAAGCTTTATTCGATTTAACAAGACCAATAGATTTTTCTAAACCTGATATTAATGAAAAATTAAACGAATTTTTAGAGAATACCATTTACACTTATAATTTTGAGGCTACTATAAAATCTAAACAAGGAAGAAGCCGATAAAAATTTGACTTATATAAAATTTTAGTTATAATATACAACCAGAAAAGGAAGTTTTATATGGAAGTAAAAAAATGGAGTGAATACTCAGAATCAGAAAAGCAAACTCTTTTAAATCATTTATTTACCTATTATGGTAAATTGATATTTAATCTTGAGGAACTTGAAATGTTTTCTTATCTAACAAGCAAAATACCAGATACTTTGTTTAAAATATTTGTTAGTTCTTATTTAGTAGGAGAAAATGGTCAAACTATAATATTGGAAGTTTTAAGAAATGAAAAAGAAAAACAAATTGCAGCATTAAAAAAGAAAATAGATAATTATAATGCTGAAGAGTTAAAGGAATATGAAAACGAATTTTTAGCCGAAATTGTTAAAACTTACAATACTCCAGAAGCTCCAATTCCTTTAAGTGAAGAGGAAATAAAAAGACAATTAACAAAAATGTTTGGAATTTAAACCAAACATTTTTTTATTTTACCTTTTTTCTATTTATCATGAACTTCAACAAAAATATGAGTATTGTTATTAAAAGTACACTGACTAATATAACAACTAAAATATAACGTTTATCGTTTTTCTTTTTTACTATTTTTATTTCTTCATTTTCTTTTTTATTAATATGAATAACATACTCACGAGTTTCATTACTTTCTGATGTCACACTTATTTTAAACTCATTTATTCCTACTACTAAAGGAAATTCACCTATTCCAGTAACTACTGAAGAATTATCTTCAGGTAAGGCTTCTATCTTAATTGAATCAATATCATTTTCAACATCTAATGTATATTCAAAAACATTTTTATCAAAATTTAATGTTCCAATATCTATACTTAAACTGCTTAAATAATTATTATTAGATTTAACTTTTGTAGTTGAAGTTGTTGTCGTTGTAACTGTAGTTTTTTTAACTGTTGTCGTTTTAGGTACACTATCTAAATATATATAGCCAATAACATCTTCGTTTGCATCAAACTTACAAGAAGTTAGTTTAGCATTTTTTTTACAAGCTTTATCTGTTTCTTCTGCAACTGATGCTTCCATGCACGCAATATAGTCTTTATCACTTTCATCTATACAACTAGAATCCGAATCCCAAACGTAAATATCATTTCCATTTACTCGTTCTACATAACCTACATGTCCATATGAAGTAATATTCCATACAACAACAGAATTTTTCTTTGGAGTTTTACCTACTGAGTATCCTGCTTTTTCAGCCGATGTATACCAAGTTTTCGCATTTCCCCAAGCAGGTAAAAATATACCTGTTTTTTCATTTACTTTTTTCCATGTATACCAAGTACAATTTACTCCATAAGGGCCTTTTGAACTATATGGATTACTTGCTGCATAAACATTCATACCTAAACAAAAAAACAAACTACAAAGTAATAACATCACTTTTCTATTCATAATAAATCACTTACTCATTTCTACATTATATAGTTTATCATAATATTCACTTATTGTACTTAAAATATTATTTCCTATTTTTCTTATTTCATCATTATTAAACATAAGACTAAAAACATAAGATTCTCCATATACATCAACTAAATATTTGATTGCTAAAACTGATGCCGCATACCCTTCAAAAACACCTGTTCTTTTAAAAATATTTTCATCTGCTACTTCGTTAGTTCCATTAATTTTTTCATTAATATTACCAAAATAATGACTATTGCTTTTATAAAATTTAAAAAGAGAACACCAGTCTTCATCATTATAATGTTCAAACTCTCCAGAAAAATATTGAGCTAAACCTTCATCAAACCAAGTTATACGATCATCCCCATAATAATAGTGACGATAAAAATTATGAAAACATTCATGAGCAACACAACCTATTCTTTGATAAAATAACTTTGTTTCAAACAAAGGAATTTTATCTATGCAAAGAAAACTAGCATTTTCACTTTTTTTAAACCATCCTCTAGAATATTCAGGTATTGATTCAATTTTTCTTTGTTTACATGCATCTTTTCTAAACTCATCTAAATCACCAAATATAACAACTTTTGATTTAATCAATTTATCTTGTTTAAATATACGTCTAAATAATTCAAATTTTTCCAATGTATTTTCAATTATCGCATTAGAAAGAATCTCAATTGATTCATCCATATAAAGTTCAAATTCATCACTTTCATAAACTTTTTTCATACGTCTTCTCCAAACCTTAATTAGTAATGTGTTCTAATCTCATAAATAATTATATTTTCATTATAAATTCCAACAGTTTTACTAAATAATGAAAATTCAACAATAATATCATATAATTCATTTCTAGATATGTAATCATATACATCATCAATATAAGGAATATCATTAAGAGTTTTATCAAAAATATTTGTTTTTAAATTAAAATCAGGATTTTTACATGCATCTCTTACAGAATATTTTTGATTAGTAGAAACACAACAATAAACATCACCATTTCTAAAAAACTCAACTTCACCAACTAGCAGCTGATTTTCTTCATAATTAGCTGAACTAACATTTATAGTAAATAAATCATAATTGCTTATTTCCTCAATAACTTTATCACGTGGCACTTTCAATTTAAAATTTCCGCAAGATTTAGATTTATCTCTAATAGCATAAAACTCCGCGGGATAAATTTTAATAAAATCTAATATTTCATTTACATCGCCTTTTTTAAAAAGCTTTTCGGGAAATTTATTTAAATTTAACTTTATAATTTTTTCCAAACTCTCTATTTTATTGTTTATAATCATACAATATTCCTCATTCTTTTTTACACTTTTAATCTATAATCACAATTCTATTTTGACTTCTACTCCAGTTACTTCTTTACCAAATTTTTTCCATGTTAATTCATTTACAATTTTAAAACCAACAGACTCAAAAATTTTTAAAGTATTTCCTCTATTAACCTCAAAAGAGTCATATAATTCCTTTATACCATTTTTTCTTGCTTCTTCACATAGTAAGGTTAGCACTTCTTTTGAATATCCATTACCTCTATATTTAGCATCTATCAATAAACCACATTCGTATTTATTATCTTTTTCATTATATTGATAATTACAATATCCAATAAATTCATTGATTTCTAAATCTATTACATAAGCAAAATACACATTTCTATTTTGTCTTTTACCAAATTTTTCCTTCCATTTATCTTTTGGAAAATCAATACATCCCGTATCATAATGATAACCATAATACACAACTTCATAACCAGCATTATAACTCATCGTATTTGGATCTTTTAAAATTTTTTCTTCATACCAATAATCTTCCAATTTAGGCACATATAATTTTAACATAACCATCACCATTCTTTTATTACATATTTAAATTTTTTGATATGTATAATATTATAAACTATTGACTATATTTCATATAATATCTATTTTCCGTTTCACTTAATATTTCAAAGTTCATTTTTTTATATAATGATATTGCATTGATATTCTTTTTATATACCCATAAATATACAGTCGAATTAGTTTTCAAAATATCTTTTATAATTGATGTACCAATACCTTTATTTCTATATTCTTCCTCTAAATATATTTCATCTAAAAAAGTATCGTCATCCTTTTTAGTAACTAATAAACATCCTATTTTTTTATTATCACTTTTTACTATTTTATAATCAAAAATTTCAATAGGTATATTATTTTCCACATATACATTAATTTTTAACACTTCTTCTTTTGGTAAATTATCAGCATAATTAAATATGCTATAAAGTTTAGCCTTTTTTACATATTCAATATCTTCTTTTGTTGCATTTACCAACTCATATTTCATTCAATTCTCTCCTTTATATTTTATTGTATATAAGAAAATATTCCTTTTCATTTCACAAATTTTTAGCAAAAATCTACTCTTTAACAAGCAAATTTAATCAATTATTATTAATCTCTAATATTTCTACTTATTATTTTCTAATACAAAATCAGTAATATTCCAATCTTTTATTACGAATTTGTACAACTCATCTATTTTATCTATAGAAATTGTATCAATACATTCAAGTACCAATCTTTTAAACTCTTCTGAAGGTTCATTTTTTAAATTATACTTTCTAGCATATTCCTTATTTCTTAAAATTTGTTCAAGTTTAGATATTGGAACACTTGCAACATTATTACTATAATAATAACAATCAATCAAATTTTGCAATAACACAAAATAATTTAAATTATATGATTCATTATTTTTAACTTTATCTTTTAATTCATCATAAGCATCCCAACAAGCATATTTTTGACATTTAACTTTTGTTTCATTTGGAGTTGGAAATTCCTTGTTGTAATATGATAAAGCTTCTTTTTGTAAATCTTCCATTATATTATTTTTGGAAAAAATTATCTTACCATTACCTATTAAATTTGACGTGGATAATCTATGCCTATTATTATAATCGTCTTCCATATATTTTTTTAATTCAGAAATAGGATTTATAAAGTATTCAATCATAATATCATCAATAATAACATTACCCCTTTTTTTATAATTATCATTAGTTGTAATAATACTAATATCAATATCAGAGTTTTCTGTATAATTACCAGTTGCATAACTTCCACCTAAAATAGCTCCTAGGATTGAATCATCATCAACGTATTCTTTCAAAAATTAATTTAAAACTTTTTCCCATTTTTCCATATTCTACCATCTTCCTAACATATATACATTATACCTAAAATGTCATTGAATTTTTTATAATTAACGTAATTAAATAATATTTTTTTAATCATTACCAATTTGTTTAATATTTTTATTGTTATAACTACTTACTATTTTTCTACCAGTTTCTTTTTCTATTTGTTCTTTAGCGGTTTTTGCAACACTGCCGCCTTTTACTATAGAATCTTTAACACTATTGTATCCCAAATCATTTGAACTTTTAGATATTTCCGTAGATGAAACTTCAGCTAACATATTAAGAACCAATTCCATATTAGTCATATTATCTCTTAAATTTTCTTTCTTTAAATTTTTTAGTTCTTTATATTCTTTTACAGAATATCCACTCCATATTTTAGTTAAGATATTAGTTAATGCTGCAAAATCCCTACTATTTTCTATACCTTTATTTTTTAATTCATCAGTGAATTCTTTTCTAGCATCTATAGATTTTAATCTTTGATTTATCCATTCATCAGAATATCCTTTTTTTCTATAGTTTTCAAGAGCACGATTAATAGTAATTTCAGGATCATATTCCTCATCAATTCTTTCTTTACCAAGTCGTGCAAGCCAAAGTTTTATTGGTTCAGCTTTTTTTGATGGAATAGATTCAATAAGTCTAAACATTCCCTCAATATCTACTACATCAGTCATACGATTTTTTCCATCTTTAGCTATTAATTTCAACTGTCTAGTAATACTAGACGTTTCAAACTGTTCTTCTTTTAATAATTTATTTTTTAACCAATTCCAATATTTTCTAGGTTCATTACTATCTGTTAGAATCTCAATCATATCAACAACACTAATATAAAATTTTTCTTCATCACCATTCCAGATAGTTCTTATTTGTTTATTTTCAAAAAATTTTTCTACAACTTTTAATTCATTACTCACCCAATTCCCTCTTTTCTACTTTTATTGTATATAGCACCTTAGGTTTAGAATATTCTTCTTCATCCCTAGTCATTTGTGATTCCTTTGCTTCCACATCACCTATGATACTAAAATACTTGTTTACATCTTCTAAATCAAAAAATCTTTTAGTGTAAGCGCCTTCAAAATAACAATTATTTTCTTGCTTTTCACCTTGACCTGCACCAAAATTAAAATCATTTACTGAAGCAACTCTTGCTAACAAAACACCACCATCTTTTAAAATTCGTTTGATTTCTTTCATTATATGTATAGTTGTTTCATTATTAAAATAATGTAATGATAAGTCAGCAATTATTAATGAATACTTTTTATCATCAATAGGAAACTTCTTCATCATGTCCAAATAGAATGTTTTACTATTAGGAATATTATTTTCAATACTCTTTAATGCTTCAACTGAAAAATCACAGGATAAAACATTATAACCTCTTTCCAATAAATATAAAGTATCCGCTCCTATTCCACAACCTAAATCCAATATTTCATTATCTTTATTTTCATCTAAAATATTCTTATATTCATCTAACCATAAATCATAAACAGGCACACTACTACGTCTTTTAGACCAATTATCCCACATTTTTACAAATCCATCATTCATTTAGTTACCCTCTTTCTTTAATAAAATTTTCACTTATTTATCATTAATGCGACTCTCACTATTTTGCATGCTAATTTATAAACGATTATTTTGGTAAAATGATAAGTCCAATAAAAGCTAAAGCAATAAAGAATAATCCTATAAAAAATAGAACTTTTATTGCTGGATTTTTTACAAATCTTGCTACATAACTTTTTGCTGGATTCTCTGGATTATAAAAAACATCTAATTCTGTTCCAATAGGAAAATGCTCTTTTAAAACATTGGTAGAAATATAGGCATTGCTATTAATTACCAAGTTTTCTCCGAAAATATCATTTACTACTTTAGTCTTTACTCCATTAAAAGATGATGACTTATTTATAATCCAACCATATTTAAGCCTTTGATTATATTTAGTATCTTTAACCACATACTCTACTATAGGAAAATGTATTCCATTATTATTCCATAATGTATACTTTATAACTTTTCCTTTTGTTGATAAAGTGCATTTTCCAAAAATTTTTTTATCTTTATTTTTAAATACTAATGACAAAATCAATAATACTAAGCCTATCAATAGAAATACTGCAAAAAATATCATATTCATTTTCTAACCTCACTTTTAAATTACTATTTGTCTAACACGTAACTAAGAGTTGACTATTTATAAAATCTCAATACTTGATATTGATAATAATCATTGTTATCTAAATAACCAACAGAAATACCTTTTCCATTGTATGCTGTTTTACCAGTTGTTGATTTATTTTTTGCTTCCTCTAATAATGTATCAATTTCAGTTTCTGTTGCTTCATTATAATTTGCTTTGATTAAATGTTTAGCATATACAACTGCATCATCTTTATGCTTACTAGTTTTATCTACATAAATAAGCATATAATCTACGATATCAATCGTTTTATCTCCAGTATAGTTTTCTGGGACAACTACTAAATAAATACCCTCAATTAATCCATACCAATATTGATTATTATCTTCAGTTAAATAATCAGCTGATGCGGAATTTAATGAACTATTATCCAGTACTTCAGTATTAAATTTTGCCACTAAAACATCAATAGTTTCTTTTTCAACAAAGCCATATTTTTCTTGACTTTCTTGCAAATCTTTTTTAGCATTTTCTACACTAGACTTACCACATCCTGATAAACATAAAGCTATTACTCCACATAATAAAATAACAAAAACCGTTTTTTTCATAATCAATCCTCCTAACAAGCAAATTACTATTTTTTGTTTTCTTTCTATATACATTATAACATATCATTAATTCTTTTTATAATTCATGAGCAAATATTTATTTTTGGTTTTTATTACTTGATTCATAGTTTTTCCTCCTTTACAAACAAAAAAGAGATATACCAAATGTATATCTCCGCATTCATGCATATAAGATTAGTTGCTTTATCTTATAAACTCTAGTCGATCAAATTGTCATATTAATACTTAGCAACCTAATTAATACACATAAATCATATCAAAATAATTTTTATATAACAAGATATATTTAATAAACACTAACTAATTTTACATTAATTATAAGTTAGTTAAATTTCTTATTAAGATACGTTCAACATGTCTAAATGCCAATAAACATATAACTTTACTGAACATTTATCAAAAAAAAACATATCAAATTATTTAGTTATTTATTTTTGCAGCACTGCCATTTTTCGCAAGTTTATCAACATAATCATCTATTTGATTATTATAAATTAAATAATTATCATATGATTTTTTAATTTCTTCAATTATATATTCGTTTCTATTTCTTATTTTTTCTTTATCTATATCTTTAGATTTTTCTTCGATAATTTCTTTTCTTTTGCCAGGAACATATAATTCACTAAATAAACCTTTATATGTTTTGTTTATATAATCAAATGCTTTAATCGCATTATCATTTAGTATTCTTTTAATTAACATACTATTTCCACTAATTACTGATTTTTTTATCAAATCTTCTAAAAGAATAAATATTTGATAGATTAAATTACCATTTAATTTATCAAGATCAACATACCAACTTCCAAAATCGTTTTTTATAAATTTATAGTCAGACACAAGTTTTGAACCTATATTGTCTATAATTCTTTTTGAAATATATTCATTAATTATCTCATTAAACATTTTCTCATTTCTGTTTTCATATATTCCAGAAATATTATAAAAATTACCATTTTCATCATAACAAAGGCCTTCTTTCATTATTAAATGATTTATTTCGTGTATTAATCCATGTAAATTGATCGTTCCATCGTTTCCGACCTCAATATATATAATTGGTTCAACAGAATTTTGAATAGATGCCCCATTAGATGTTAGATTTTTTTCTATCCACTCGTCATATTCGCAATATCCATTACAATTGTCACTATGAGCAATAATTATTTTTTTATTTTCATCATTTTTCTTTTTTTGACTTAAAATATTATAGAACCCAAGTTTAAGTAAACTAAAATAATCTAAATTGTCAGTATCATTATTTTCTATATAAATATTATTCATTCGAGTATATATTGTATTTTTTTCAAAGTTTTCAGAAATAAATATGATTTTTATTTTCGAAAAAATATTGTTTATTTTAAATTAATATTCTTTTCCATAATAATCAATAAAAGACTTTTTTATTAAATCATTTAAAAGCAAACCTATTCGATCATATTCATTTATAAAAAAGTTTTTAGCATTTTCATTTAGTCTTACTAACATCAGTTAACAACCTTCTTTCGAAATACAAATTGATTCTACATTCCTTGTAGCCGAACAACGAAGTCATAATTTTCCTTGTTTACATAAAAAAGAACATTTATTTTTTTTATGTTAACTTAATTTAAACATGAGTATACTATACCATATTTTTAGAATTTTTTTCAAAATAAATAAAATTTTTAAGATTTGCAATTTTACAAATTTCTTATTACATATAATTTCATTCTTTCAACTCCCCATATCCTTCATATATTGTTCCATTATCTATTAAAAAATTTTTTATACTTTTTTGTAATACGGTTGTTTCTGGTAATTCATTATAATTATCACATTTTTTTAAATTAAACACAAAATTTAAAACATCATCTATTCCGTTTTTAGAACTTTGTATTTCAAAAAGTTTTTGAAATTTTTTAATATTAGAATTTTCATCTAACATTTTTGATATTTCTTTACTTAATAACCATGATTCACAAATATATTTTGGATTTTCTATATTATAATATTTTTTAAGTAACTCCCTCGAATTTTGTATTGATTTTTTCACTTCATTTATATCTAGATTTTTTCCTGCTGGTATATGTATTTTAATTTTATTATTTATTGTTGGTTCAAATTGCAGTCTTCCACATTCTATTAATCTTGCATTTATAAAATATGTTCCCCATAACATTTGTGAAATTCTGATTCCATCGTAATGTTTATTTACAATGTCATTTAACAAACATTCTCTTATTCTTTGTTTTTGAATTTTGATTTGTTCATTATCAAAATTGTATTTTTTTATATTTTCTTTATGATATTCAAGTCCAAGCAATAATAATATATTTGTTATAAATGGGTTTATTTTTTCTTCAAATAAAGATTCTATATCTTTTACTTCCCATAGTTCTCTAAGCTTTTCTGTTTTGTCAATATATAAGATATCATATATTTCTTTTGTTTTATTTTGTATCCTTTTATTATTTTTTATTTCGTCAATGCACTTGTTACATTTTTCTTGATATTTTGTATCTTTTATATCATAATACTCTAGCGCTTCTTTTATTTTTTCCTTATTTAACATCTTTTTCCTCTTATTTTATATAATATTCCATAATTAATTTTTCTTTTTCAAATCCATACTTTTTATAAATAGAAATCGCTTCTGGATTATCACTAGAAAGTTTCAAAATTTCTAGATTTTGTTCTTGTGCAAATTTTATGCATTCACCTATTAGTTTTGTCTGTATTCCTTTTCTTCTATATTCACGCAAAGTAAATACATCGCAAATATAGCCTTCTTTTCCACATTTCACACACTGTGGCATATAATTTATAATTTGTAATCCACATGTGGCAATAATATGTTTTCCCTGTTCTTCTATAAAAAAGATTATGTCCTCATTTAAATGCTTAATTAAATATTTTTTTGTTATTTCATAAAATTTTTTATCTTCTCCTTTTGGATATTCTTCTTTCCAGTCTTCTTTTTGTTGTATGACTCGTAATTTTGAAAGTTCCTCTATATCTTCTTTTCTTGCAATTCTCATAATTTCTCCATATTCTTTATTTATTAAAATAATTTCTACTATTTATTTTATTTAGTCACCCATATCACCTAATATAATATGAGTAAATATATTCTTCTCAAACACCCTCCATAAAGTTTTTAAAAAACAGGTGTTTTTTTATCAAAAATACGCTTTTTTTTATAGGCACTGAACAGTTGATTTTCGCCCAAATATAAGGCTTTATTTTAGTTTTAACAAGCAAACACATTCTACATGATAGGTATTTGGAAACATATCAAGTGCATTGATTTTTTCAACATTATAAAATTCATTAAAATAAGTTAAATCACGAGCTAAAGTAAAAGGATCACAAGAAACATAACAAATATTTTCAGGTTTTAATTTAATAATTAGATTCCTTGTTTCCTCATTTAATCCACTTCTAGGAGGATCAACTATAATAGTATCAAAATAAACATCAATTTTTTTTAAAACTTCATACGTATCTCCAGCAAAAAAGTGAGCGTTATGGCAGTCATTTATCAAAGCATTTTCTTTGGCATCTAAAATTGCATTTTCAATTTTTTCAACACCATAAATGTTTTCAAAATTATTCTTTAAACTCAATCCTAAAGTTCCAACTCCACAATATAAATCAAGCAAATTTTTACCCTTTAAATTGCTTTTTAAAATCATAAATATGTTGCTTGCCATATAATTATTAACTTGAAAAAACGAGTTATAACTTACTTTAAACTTAAAATCCCCAATATAATCATAAAAATAAGGTTCACCATAAACGCATTTATCATTTATAACAACCCCAGCTATGTTGCAATTATCTAAATCATTAAAAGAAACATCATCTTCACTGTTTACTGAAACTAATATTTTTCCTTCATAATTTACTCTTATGACAATTTCACCATTATTAACATTTATTAAATTCTTTTTAATAAATTCATTTATTTCATTGTTGACAATTAAGCAGTTATTAACATTAACGAATTGATGAGTTTCATCATTATAGTATCCAACTTCGCCATTATGTACATGCAAAGTAATTTTATTACGATAAAAAAGTTCTTTATTGTTTTTTACAAATTTAACATTATCTGTAATATGAGCATACTTTTTTAAAATATCTTTTACTTTTTCGTACTTATATTCCTCTTGATAATCAATACCAACATGCATTAAATTACATCCACCACAAACATCATAATAAGGACACTTCGGAGTATTTCTTAGATCACTTGTTTTTATAAATCTTTCTACTTCAGCTGTAAAATATTTTTTATATTCGTGAGTATTTTTTAATACCACTTCTTCTCCAGGTAAAGTATTTTTTACAAAAATAATTTTGTTATGATAATATCCGATGCCTCTTCCTTTATTATCAAGTTTATTTATTGTTACTTGTTCCATATTCATATAACCTTTTTACTTCTTTTATAGTTAAGCTTCGATATTCTCCACTTTTCATTGTTCCTAAAGACATACCAGCATAACTCGTTCTCGTTAATTTATCAACTAAATAACCTAGTTCCATAAATAATCTTTTTATAATATGATTTCTTCCCTCAACAATTGTAACTTCTACATAAGCATAATTTTTAATTTTATTGTTTTCTTTTAATCTAACTTTGGTTGGTTTACACATTCTTCCATCAATCATTACACCATTCTTTAATTTCATAAAATCACTTGGTTCTAAAAATTTATTAAGCTTAGCGACATAAGTCTTTTCAACATTAAAATTTGGATGTGTTAATATATTTGAAAGTTCACCATCATTTGTCAAAAGTAAAAGCCCCGTTGTATCATAGTCAAGTCTACCAATTGGATAAATTCTTTTATCAGTATCAATTAAATCTACAACTGTTTTACGATTTAGTTCATCCTTAGCAGAAGATATAATACCTCTTGGTTTATTAAGCATGAAATATACTTTATCTTCTTCAGTTATACTCTTTCCATTAACACATATTAAATCATTTCCATTAACTTTTGTTCCAAGTTCTGTTACTTTTTCTCCATTAACGCTTACGCATCCCTTTAATATTAATTCTTCAGCTTTTCTTCTTGATGCAACACCTGAAGCAGCTATAACTTTTTGTAATCTTTCCATAAAATCACCACTCATAAGTATTGTACCAAAAAAAAAGATAAATTAATATCTTTACTTAAAAATTGAAAGTATTTTACTCTTTAATTTATAGAAAAATGAATCCTCTTTCTTATCGTATAAATATATATCCTCTTTATAATAAACTACATCATTTAAAGATACATTTACATAACCTACACGATTAGTTACATCATCCGTATAAACAACATCAACCTCAACTTTTTCAATTTCATCATCACTTAAAAGCATATCAATATCTTTATTAACTTTTAAACCTTCACTTTTTAAAAATGTTGAAGCGTCTACTACTTTTACTTTTTTATATTTTTTAAATGTTGTTTCATATAGATATTTATGTTTATCAAAATCATTTGCTTCATCTAAGGTTACAACAACTAGATTTTTATTATCTTTACTTGCACTGGTAACTAAAGTTCTATAAGCTTTTTTAGTAAAACCTGTTTTTCCACCAGTTGTATATTTATACATACTCAAAAGTTTATTTTTGTTGTACCAATCATAAGTCTTATAATTAGTTTTCACTATATGATGTTTTGTTGAAGTAATTCGTTTAAATATTTCATTTTGCATAGCGTAACTCATAAGTATTGCCATATCTTTTGCTGTTGAAGTATTTCCATCACCTTTTTCATTTTCAAGTCCACTTGCATTAATAAAATTGGAATTGGTCATACCAATAGAAGACGCCAAACTATTCATCAATATCGAAAATCCTTCCATTGATCCACCAACATAACATGCAAGTGCAATAGCAGCATCATTTCCACTTCTTAAAAGAAGTCCATAAAGTAAATCTTCAACACTTATCTTTTCACCAATCTCAATATAAATACCTGATCCGAAGCTTTTTAAAACATTTTCATCTACTGTAACTATATTCTTTATATCCGTATTATTGATTACTACCATAGCAGTTAATATTTTTGTAGTTGATGCAATTAGCTTTGTTTCATTTTCTGCACTACCAGACAAAACTCTTTTAGAATCCATATCCATAACAACACTAGTGGCATTTACAGAAAATGGAATAAATAAACAACTTAAAAAAATTAAAATATACTTTTTCATACTAAATAATATAAAAAAAAGAAAAAATATATAACTACTTTTTCTTTGATTTCAAATATTTTGTTAAAGTCATTCTTGTTATATCATTTATCTTAACCATAAATATTAAACAGAATAACAAAAGTAAACAATCCAATATCTTATTAACTAAGCTTAAATGAAGTGAAAAATCTACTATCATCATTATAACTGCATATATAATACCAATTATACAAAGTATTTTAATTCTATTAATTTTTTTATACATCTTTTTATTTTCTTCAGTACTATTTTTATACTCATTCTTTAAGTCACGTTTTTCTTCTTTACTTAAAATATCATATTTATATTTCATTACTTCTGAATCCTTTCCTATATAACTTTTCTCTTACCTTATATTCTAACACATCTCCAGAATACTTTTTCTCTAAACTTTTTCTTATCTTTTCATATTCACGTTTTTTTGCTTCATCATCATTTATTGATTTAGAATTAAGAACTTCAACTATATCACTCTTTTCATATCCTAAATTTAATAAATCAGTCATTATTTTATTTTTAAGCATATATATTGAACTATTTTTATTGGTACTTATTTTTTTATCAACATACTTATTTATTTTTGCTATAAATATTTCATTATCTATAGTATCTAAATAAGTGCTAGCTGAATCTTTATCTATACCTAGTTTTACTAAACCTTTAAGTATTTTATTTTTTCCATTATTGGTTAAATTTATTTGATCATTAACATATGCTTTAATAAATAGTTCTTCATTTAAAAAATGATTATCTTCCAATCTTTTTATTGTTTCATCAATTACCTTTTCATTTACCATTTTTTTTCTTAAAAACTCAATTATTTCCAATTTAGAACGCATCTTTTTAGTAATATATTTAATTGAATCATAATAACTTGAAAGTTTATCGTTTTCTTCTACAATTGTTTTTAGTTCTTTTTCACTTATTTCATCTTTTAAAAGAAGTGAATATTTAACTATAACATCATCAAATAATATATAATTAGTATCATCAATTAATACTTTATATTTATTGCCTTTATCTTTAGTATATTTTTTTATTTTCATAATGTCTCCTTAAAGGAAATTATACCACAACAATTACTTTATGTGATAAAATTTAATCAGGTGATTTTATGAAATTAAAGAAAAACATTTTAGCATTTTTACTAATACTAATTCTTATATTCTTATCGTTGATATATATTACAACAGGTAAGATAAAGAAAAATGAAACTAAGGTTGATAAGCCAAAAGAAACGATTACTATTGTTGTTGAAAATAAGAATAAAGAACTAAATTTAACTGTTGTAGGTGACCTACTATTTGAAAGTCCTTATGAAAAAGCAGTAGAAAATGGCGAAAGTAAGGAATTATATTTTAATCGAGTTAAAAAATATTTTGAAAATGATGATATATCTATTGGAAATATGGAAGTTGTTATTGGAAATGATAAAATGAAAACTAGTGGAGATGGATATAACTTCTGTGCTCCAAGTTGGGTTGGTTCACTTGTTGCATCTCTTGACTTTCAAATATTATCGACAGCTAATAACCATTCATATGATCGAGGCTTGGATGGAATAAATTCTACTATAGACTTCTTTAAAAATAATACTAAAATTGAAACTATTGGAACAGAAAAAAACTCAAGTAGCCAAAAGATAAGAATACTTGAAAAAAACGGAATAAAAGTTGGATTTGCATCATTTACTTTAGGAACAAATATAAGACCAACAAAAGAAAATGTTGACTTAATAAACTATTATAAAAACCCATATACTAAAGAAATACTAAAAGGCAAAATAAAAGAACAAGTTGATTATTTAAAGAAAAATTCTAATGTTGTTATTGTTCTAATGCATTGGGGAACCGAGTTTACTTTCGTACCCAACAATGAACAAAAAGAATTAGCAAAATATTTAAGTGACTTAGGAGTAAATATTGTTGTAGGAAGTCACTCACATTCTATTCAACCAATTGAAATGATTGGTAATACATTAGTTTATTATTCACTTGGAAACTTTGTATCAGCAGATGATGATATTGCTAGAACTCCTAAAGGACAAGAAACATTTGATAATGCATATCAATTTGGATTACTTTCAAAAATAAAACTTGAACTTGATAATGATAACAATATAACATTTAAAGATATAAAAGCTGAACCAATAATAAATTACTTTGATTCCTCAATGAAAAATTTTGAACTAGTTCCTTTCAGTGATTATACAACTAAATATGAACAAAATCATTATAGATATAGTTTAGGATTAACTCATGATTTTATAAACAAAACTTTCAATGATGTTATTGAAGAAAAATATAGATAATTCTATATTTTTTTTTGAAAAAAGAAGCTATTTAGCTTCTATAATAAGTTTAATTGCGGTTTTTTCTTCGCCTTCAATTGTTATATCTGAAAATGCTGGAATAACTACTAAATTTTTACCACTTGGTGCTACAAATCCTCGTGCAATACATACAGCCTTGATTGCTTGATTTAAACTGCCTGCTCCAATAGTTTGTATTTCCACTGAGCCAGTATTTCTAAATACATTTGCAATCGCACCTGCAACCTTACTAGGATTTGATTTACTTGATACTTTTAATGTTTCCATAATTGTTCTTTCCTTTCTAATTAATAATATGAAAACAAATAAAAAAAATGCCGATGTTTTACCATCCACATTTTTTACTACAGAAATCAGTAGTAGATTCAAATCCATTTTCTGTATATGAAACATCCTTTGTTGTGTACAGAATACCAGATACTCTATTAACAATATTTACTGTATTGTCTTCCTCAGCATCTCCAAATGTAGAAGTATTACTATTAGTAACCACTTCTACACTAGCAGCTGGAGGTTCTTCATAGATTTGATAAAAATTCAATTTATATGTTTTATTGATATTTACAACTTCTGAAAAACGTCTTACAAAGTTTTCAGTAAACTTTTCAGCATTCATCTTTAATCTTCCTGTATCACGATAGAAAGTATAATCAACAGATTCATTCATAGAAGCTTCGAGAACTTCCTTAATTAAGTAGTAGTCTTGTTCACTAGTAGTAGTATAGTTATGCAAAACAACCATAACTCCTACTATTGATATTCCTAAAACTACTATCCAATATCCCCATAAACTTTCCTTCATTATTTATTCACCGCCCATATAACATTTCCTGATTTTCTAACTTCAGCTATTGATTTATCGCTTCTGTTCCATCCACCAATTAGAGTTTGATCTTTTAATATCTTACCGCTTGCTAAATTATCCAAGAAACTACTTGTACATTTAGTACAACTCTTTCCATTATCCTTATTTCCATCACCTTGAACTTCACTACAATCACAAGTTAAATCGGAATCGGTATATCCACCATAACTATTCAAAATAGAATTATATTTTTTAATTTGCTTCATATCACTTGGAGTTAAAACAAATGAATAACTTAACGTTTTTGGACTATATGTACTTAAATCCTTTCCTAATTCTTCAATTGCTTCTCGAGCAGTATTTCCCAATGTTGTCTTCCAGTTATCTGCATAACCATCAGTATCAGCTGGGAACATCTTAGCTGGATCAACTATCTTAAATTCATATTTTACGGCTTTATCATCATAAGGATCACATGTAACCGTGCTATATGTAGTATCATTTCCATCTCCACAACAACATCCATAGAATGAACCACCATGGAATGAACTTAAACTACAGGTTAATAATGAAGTATCGCCAGGATTTTGATTTGCACATGTTCCCGCACCATCTTCAAAGTATTTATCAAACTTACTATTTTCACCTAAACCTTTAAGATCCCAGTAAGTTTCAAATTTACCATCATACGATGACGAATATGAGAAAACAAATTCATGTTCAGAATAATTAACCAAAGACGACTTATAATTATATACCTCACCTCTAGGAACTAAACGATAAGCGCTATCATCAGTGGATGGATTAGTTGTAACAACCTTACCATCCGTACCAACAGTATACTTATCAACATCAGTTCTATTCCAGTCACATGTTGCAATATATCTTCCATCATGCCAGAACATTTTGTCTGCCGCATAAGTTTCATCAGTTACAAAGTTAGTAAAGAATGAAGAAGATGTAGTATTAGAATAATATAAATTTTTACCTAATACTTTCATACTAGCAAATCCTGCACCATATGTAGTTGAATAATTACCACCCGTTCCACTCACTGCAAAAGTATCTGGAGTACTAACATCAGTCTCCCTTCTATATTGACACGATCCTTCAAAACCAACTGTTACTTGAGTTTGTTTAGGATTACCATAATCATCTTGATATATTTGAGTATATTTGAAACTTGATAAACTAGTTGGTAAATTATACATTTGCTCAGCCGAATTTGTTGTAGATACTGAATCATCTGTAAAGTATTTATCACATCTCGTTAATGTTTTTTGTAAAGTTTCAATTTGACCCAACGCTGCTGTATAAGCAGAATTATTACCATCTGCTGCACTTTTATAATTGTTGGCATCAGCTGTTACATCATCAAAATACAAACCATGATTTTCAGCATTTCCAGCAGCATTATACATATCACTTGAAACGCTACAAGAAGCGTCTGAATGGTCGCGTATGAAATTACCAACAGCATCTTGTACAGAACGATAATCAAGTATTCTATAAGTCTTAGATATATTAGTTGAGAAATTACCAACGTGTCTTATGTTTTCTGCTGAAAGAGAACTATTTCTAGCAATTCTTTCATAATTATGAGAAATAAAATTATGTTCATAATAATGAAGGTCAAATGAATCTGAAGCAGTATATCCTCTAATCGTTTTACCAGGTTTACATACCTGTGTACCAGGTATGTATTCTGAGCAAGAATCTTCTTTTACACATCTTACAGTCACTGTTTCAGTTTTCTTATTTTCTTCTGTTTCTTCACTAGCAGCTTTTCTATATGACGCTTCATAAGCTTTATTTTTTTGATATTCATTATATGCATCAACTGATGCATCAACTTGTCTTCTATAATCAGTTAACCATTTATCATATTCAACTCTTATTCTACATCTCTTTGTAGATTGAGTATGAGGAGCATAAGTTCCTGATACTGAGTTTTGAGCTAATTTGAAATACTTTCCATTCGTTGCTGTTAAGGCACCTGGAATATCAACTTGAGTTCTTTCAGTACAATACATTTGACAATAATTAGAATCTAAATCAGTATTTGTTTGAAGATATTCATTAATTCCTGATTTTAATTTATAATAATCTACCTTTAAATCATCATCTCTACAAAATAAATCATTTAATATAGGTTCACTTACCTTTGAAGTAGTGCTATCTTCACAACAATTATTAACTTCAACCTCATCAGCAGGAATTGTACCACATCCTGTTGGTCCACATACACCTTCATAATATGGTCCTTCATTTATTGAATCGTCAATTTTTTGAGTTGGAGCACCGCTAGTATTGATTGCACCGGAGGTGCTTCCAGCTCCTACAAATATTTCAATTTGTTGAGTACCAGATCCCGAAGTTGTACAAGTATAGGCACCAGATCCTGGATAATAAGCATTGATTGAGAAATTACAATCATTTTCAGTATCTTCTACAATCAATGTTCCTTCTGTACCATTCCAAGTATCTTGAATATTATTTTTTATATTACATCCAGTACATGTAAAAGCAAGCTGACTTTTATCTATTGGATTACTTGCCTTAACTGTATAAGTAACCTCTTTTCCATTAACTCTTTTATTTGTTAATGTTAAACTATTTGATGGAGTTTCAAGAGAATTAACATCCCCAGTATTATCTATAGCTTCTGTTGACTTCTCATAAGCTTGATTCAAAAGGGTTTCATTTCCAGTAAGACTTGTAGATGGAGGCCATTGAGCATGTAACGCTGGATCTGGATTCATTCTAAGTGTCAACCAAACTAGGACATTTTGAGATTTTCCATGACCATCATATCTTTGGGATTTATCTAGACGTATAGCAATAAAACGCATTGTTAGAGCATCAACCAAATTATCTCCCGTACGATGTTCATATGCATAAGCTAAAGCAGATGCAGCACGACTTGTATCTGGATTACATGTATATGACATTGTTGACGATGCACGATATGCATAGTCTAGACAATATCCAAAATATGTTCCGCCATTAAAATTAACGTCAAAAACATTTAATGGCATCTCATCAGTTGTTGATGTTCCAATAAATATTCCTGTATGATCAAGTTCTCTTCTAATTTTTACCGTTGCCGATGATTTTCTTTCAATTCTATCTGCTTTAACTGAATATGTTCCACAGCTTAAAATAATCAATAAAATAAAGAGCAATGTTTTTTTATTTTTCATAGTTTACTACCTCTTCTCTTTTTTATCTTCACACAAACAGTAGCAACCCCAATTATCACAATTACTATTCCACCAATAATAAATAAATACTTATTCTCTTTTACAAAAGTTGGAACATTTTTCTTATTACTATCATCAGACTTTTGATTATCCTCTTTCTTAGCATTAACTTCAGTAGCAAATTCTTTAGCAGATATTTTTTCATTTACGAACATCTTACAAACTTTGCTTTTAGGATTATCACTACAGAATTGATATCTATGATAATAATTATATATTGGTGTAGTTAATGATATTTTTCTATAATCTTCGTCTTTACAGTTTGCATTCTCACTTTTAACCTCAAATGTAAAATTTATTGCTTCTTCTGTTGCAATACTTTCAAAAGTTTTTACACCATTTTCAGTATCAGCATAGTGATAAGTAAACACATCATCAGAATAATCATTTTTTACTACTACATAAACATCTTCAGTTATATTTTTTATAGCAATCTCAAAACCATAATCGTATTCTTCTACTTCAGGCATATCAGGTTGATCAATATCTATAGATGTACCAACAAACATTTTTTTTATAGTATAGCTAACCTCAACTCCTTGAGCTGCATCTTTTACCTTTTTTGATTCTTCATTATTACATTTAGTTCCTGAAGTATCAACTTTCAAATCTTCAGAACTTTTTATTTCTTCGTCAATTTTTATATCAAAATCTTCTTTTTTATCTAAAATAACAAATACAAGACCTGTAATAAGACCTATCAAAACAATTACAGCTATAATAACCGGAATATATTCCCTTTTAAAAGGCTTACGTTCTTTATGCTTTTTCATATGCTATACCTCCTAATTCTTATTATCATAAATATAATAGCGCTAGTATCTAATAAAATACCACACGATAATATAGTTATTAACATCATTTTTCTCTTTTTATATTCGTCTTTGGCCTTTTCTAGTGCTTGTTCTTTTTCACATTCAATGCACCTTGTTGTCGTAGATTTTTTTAAACTCTCTCTTTTGGCTTTAATTCTTTTTTCGATATCTTCATTAGTTCCTTCAAGATCCCTAGTAATCCATTTTTGACAATAATAATAATCTTCCAATTCCTCATATTTGCATATATCTAAATCACTAAAAGAATTCTTTTTTGGTTTAACCAAAGTCAAAGTTCTAATGTCATTAGTGCAACCAAACTTTATACTTCTTACAACAAAAGTATAAGTGATAATGTTACTTGTATCCTTAACATTAAATGTATAAGTTCCATCCGTTGCCATACTTGCAAACACTTTTGTGTCAATTCCATCATTTGCCCTATAGGAAACATAGATATCATCTACAATATTATATATAGAAATATCAAATGAAACTGAATTATCTTCTTCATATTTTAAATCATAAGAAACTTTAACATTGCTCGCAAGCTTATTTAAATATGCACGAGAATTATAATTACATGTAGTATCTTCTTCAGCTAAAACAAATGTAGAAAATAGAAAAAAACTTAAAAGAGAAAAAATATACTTTATATATTTATTACTCATATTTTAACCCAATCCTATTCTATATAAAGTATATCAAAAACGCATTTTATATGCAATATCATAAATCACAAAAAAAACATATAGCTGACAACTATACGTTTCCTAGTTTGAAGATCAAATTTCAACTGTAAATGTCAGTTCACGATCAAAATTTGCTTATCTAATAAATGAGTTTTCTTTCTCAATGTACGTACACACTTAGCATAGATAAAATCCCTATTGACATCCTGGGTAAAAAAGATTTAAATTACTAAAACATCCCGTCCTAATAACCAATCTTAACTAAGTGAAAATCGTGTAGTGTCTTACGATCTTTTACGAATAGATTTTATAAATCTCATTCAACGTAAAACATACAACTAAAAGAATAATATGTAATTACTGTTTGGATTAATAATTACAAACATCTAAAACTTAGTTCACTACCCTACTAAGTAATTTAAGTATAAAGTAAGAGCATACTTTTGTCAATATAAAAATTCATAATAAAATAAAAAATATTTACAAAAGATATTTGCTTTGATATAATTCAAAGTGAGAATAGAGAGGTAATATAATGGATAATTTAGTGAGTGAAACTAATTTAAGATTACAAGAAGTAATTGATAATTTAGCAACAATAAAGAAAGAATATGAAAAAAAATTAAAAGCAAACGATAAACAAATAAACTCTGAGTTAGCAAAAGTAAAAAAATATAAAAAAGATTTCTTTGAAGCTAAAGAAAAAGTAGAAAAGATGAATGCTGATATAGTTGGTTTTTCAGAGGATTATAAGAAATTAGTAGAACGTTTTAAAGATGATGAACTTGCTAATATCCTAATTGCAGCCAACAAAGAAATATCTTTAAAGATAGAAGAGAGAAAAAGAAAAATAATTAAAGATAAAGCATCTATGAATGAATTAGTAGAAAAGGCTGAAAAAGTTAAAGAATCCCTAGTTGTATTAACTCAAGAAAAAAATGCTTTAGAAAGTTGCTATGTAAAAATATGTGATGCTGAAGAATACTATCGTAGATCTTTAAATGAAATAATTGATTATTCAAATGAAAATAAAGATAATTTATGTGCTTATTTTGATGATGCTAATGCCATAATTGAAAGTGCTAAAGAAGAAGAACCTTTAGTAAACTTAGATGACATGAACATTGAAGAAAATGAAACAGAAGAAGATACAAACTTAAATGAAGAATCAAATTCAGGCGAATTAACACCAGAAGAAGATCTAGATGAAGAAACTACACCAGTAGAAGATGAAGCAAATAAAGATACTGATGATAAAAAACAAGAATTCGATGATGAAGAATTTATTCTTTCAGAACATGATGATGACATTGATTCAAAAGACGAACAAAAAGAAGGAAATGAAGAATTTACTTTTGAAGAAGTTCCAAGTGATTTAGACGATATTGATTCCACTTTAGAAGGAATATTTAATACCAATGATTCATTAACTGATGATACTTCAATATATAATAAAGACGAAGAAAATTAATTCTCCGTCTTTTCTTTTTCCCATCTAGCATAAATTCCACAAGGTAAAACAAGTTCACTATTGGTCATATTTATACCAACTTCATCAATATCAATAAATCCCTTAACTTTCTTATTAACAGTTAAATTAAGAACATCCTTTAAAACACTCATTGAAAGACCAGTTGTATATGAATTTATTAAAAACATTATAGGATCATCACTTAAAAGTTCCGTACAACTACTAACTAAATCAAAAAGATCCGTTTCAATATTCCAAACTTCTTTATTAGCTCCTCTTCCAAATGAAGGAGGATCCATTATTATAATATCATATTTATGACCTCTTCTTATTTCCCTTTCAACAAACTTTTTAACATCATCAACAATAAATCTGATTGGTTTATCTTCTAAACCTGAAGACTTAACATTCTCTTTTGCCCAATCAACCATTCCTCTAGAAGAATCAACATGAACTACACTTGCTCCAGCACTTAAAGCAGCCACACTTGCTCCACCAGTATAAGCAAATAAATTAAGAACATTCACTTCTCTTTTAGAATTATTTATCTTATCCCTTAAAATATTCCAATTATATGCTTGTTCAGGAAATAAACCAGTATGCTTAAATCCCATTAATTTTAAATTGAATGTCATATCTTTATATGAAATTTGCCAAGAAGTTGGAATACTTTTATTATATATATGCCACATTCCTCCTCCAGTATTACTTCTATCATATTTAGCATCAATATTACTCCATTTAGATTTATCAGCATCACTTTTCCATATTATTTGAGGATCAGGTCTTGATAATATAACATTACCCCAACGTTCAAGTTTTTGTCCATCCTTCATATCCAAAATTTCATAATCAAAAAAATCATTAACTACTTTCATTTCATCACCTTTATATATTAATTTTTTAATAAATATTCCCAACTATAATCAATAAAATCTATTGTTCCAATTAAACTAACAAAGAAACCTAACATTATAGTTTGTAACACAAAATCATTTAACATATTAAACGCTAGTATTATACCAAAAAAATCTAAAATAACAAATAAAATAACTTCCATATAATAGTTATGTTTGATTTCTTTTAAAGAAAATATATCAATCATTTTAATTGATGAAATAAAAAACAATAATACCATTAAGCTTACCGGTGTTACTAAAAATGAATGAATACTTCTAGTTAAAATAAAAGCAACAAGACCTGAAAGAGAAGTAAATACACTTATCTTCAAATTATATCTTTCATGATTAATAAAAAAAATTGTTAAATTAAGTAAAGAATATATAATTATAAAACTTAAAAAAAGATTTCCCGTTTCTATTTCACTCATAGCCTCAAGTCCATAATATGTAGGAAATGATAAATAAATGCCTCCTAAAATAAATATGATAAAACTACAAATAAAGTTATAAATAGATACTTTTTTCACGTATATCATCCTCCAATTACATATTAAAATACTAAAAATTAAAAGTCAATGTTTGTTGTATTTTTGACACATAAGTTATACAATTAAGTTAGGAGGAGTTTTATGGAATTATTTATTATTTTAATCGTTTTTATTGGCATTATTTTATTATGTTCAATCAAGCAAATCAACGAATATGAAAGAGGTATATTATTTACCTGTGGTAAATTTAAAAAAATACTTAAACCTGGTTGGAATATTGTTTTACCTATTGTAAATTCAATAAGTAAAGTTGATATTAGAACAAAAGCTGTTGATGTTCCTGAACAAGATGCAATTACTAAAGATAATGTTTCAATTAGAATTAATGCAGTAATTTATTACAAAGTGTTTGATGCTGCTAAAGCAATCATAGCTGTTGAAAGATTTCAATATGCCGTATCTCAACTTGCTCAAACAACTATGCGTAATGTAGTTGGTGCCGTTTCGTTAGATGAACTTCTAGTTGAAAGAGATAAAATATCTGAAGAAATATGCAATATTATTGATGAAGCTACTGATCCTTGGGGAATCAAAGTTGAAAATGTTGAACTTAAAGATGTTAAACTTCCAGAAGAAATGCAAAGAGTAATCGCTAAAGTTGCTGAAGCTGAAAGAGAAAAACAAGCTGTTATAACTAAATCAATCGGTGAAAAAGAAGCTGCTGAAAACTTAGCTGAAGCAGCAAAGGTCATGGCTTCAAGTCCTGGAGCACTTCATTTAAGAACACTTGCAACTATAAATGATGTTTCATCTGACCAATCAAATACAATAATTTTTGCAATACCAATTGAAGTATTAAACGCTTTTGGTAAAGATAATCTTGTTGAAACAGTTAATAAAATAAAAAAAAGCCAACAAAAATAAGAGCAAAAGCTCTTATTTTTTTGGGTCAATTAATATTTTAATAGAAGAGCTTACACCGCTAGTAAGTTCTTCAAATGCATCTTGAACATCATCTAAAGATACTATCTTATCAACAAATTTCAAAACATCAATTCGCTTATTAGCAATCAAAGCTAAACATGTTTTAAACTCTTCTTCAGTATAAGCAATCGCGCCCTTTATAGTTTGTTCATGTAATACACTTAAAACTGTTGGAATAGTAATAGGTTTTGTTGAAACACCAACTAAGACAATAGTTCCACCAGCTCGTGTAACCATAATTGCACTTGTAACTGCAGGATCATTTCCACAGCAATCAATAACTATATCAAAACCATCACCAGTTTTGCTAAAACATTTATTTACAAAGTCATCAGTTGCATCCAAGTATTCATCAGCAACTTTTAAATCAACGGCTTTTTTTCCTCGTTCTTTATTAGTTTCAGAAATCACAACATAGCTTGCACCTTCCATTTTAGCAAACATGGCACTTACTAAGCCGATTATTCCACCACCAATTACAAGAACTTTGTCCCCTACTTTAATGTCAGCTAAATGAATAGCATGTAGTCCAACTGCTGTAGGTTCAACCATTGCCCCTTCTTCAAAAGATACACTCTCAGGCATTTTTAAAACTAAAGATGCATCAACACTGATTCTTTCGGAATAAGCACCTGGATTAGTAAGGGCAAGTCCTAAAGCATCCTCCCAAGTATGCGCACAATATTGAGGATTACCAGACTTACACGCAAAGCATTTTCTACATGGAGATATTGGTAAAGCCGTAACATGATCTCCTACTTTTAAATCATCCCTAGATCCTGGATCAACAACAACTCCAGCAAATTCATGTCCCATAACTAAACCAACTGGTTCACCTGATTCAAAGTTATGAATATCAGATCCACAAATTCCTGCCTTTACAACATCTATAATAACTCTTTTATCTTTTTTTTCTGGGTATTCCATTTCAGCTCTTTCAAGCTTTCTTGGACCAACTATCTTAACACATTTCATGACGTTTCCTCCTATAATAAATTATAGCACAACATTATTAAATTAAACGTTTTAAAAAAGTACTTTACATAAAAAAGTCGTTAAACACGGCTTTTTCTATCTTGAATTTTATAAGTTATTTTAAGAAGTATTTTTCTTGGAGCAAGTCTTGTAAGGAAAACTGCTGCTTTCATTTTAAATGATGGAATAATATACAATTTATTTTTAAACATTTCTTTAACGGCATACTTAGCAACATATTCGCTTGATAAAGATGATGTATGAAACTCCCCATGAGCAACTTTATTGAATTCTGTATCAACAGGTCCTGGACATAAACAAGATATTTTTACATTACTTTTATCAACCTTTAATTCTTCATATATAGCCTCAGTAAGTCTTAAAACATAATTTTTAGTTGCATAATATGTGCTTAACTTTGGACCAGCCATAAACCCTGCAGAAGATGCAACATTTAAAATATAACCTGAATCTTTTTCTTTAAACTTAATTAAAAATTTCTTAGTTAAATAGTGCACTGCTTTAATATTAACATCTATCATTTTAAATTCAGTATTCAAATCCGTTTTATCAAATTCACCAAATAAACCAAATCCCGCATTGTTGACTAAAATATCGATATCTTCATCTTTAACAGCATTCCATAATGTTTCAAGATTATCCTCTTCTGATAAATCTAAAGGAATAACCAAAACATTAGTTTTAACTTCCTTTTTTAATTCATTTAAAATATTTTTTCTTCTAGCAACAACTATCAAATCATATCCAAGATTGCTTAATATACAAGCAATATCTTTACCTATTCCACTAGAAGCTCCCGTTATAAGTGCTTTCATACAAACTTTTTCCTTTCAAATAAATGAATAATCAAAAATAAAACAATAAAACCTAAAAGATATCCCCCAACAACATCAGTTAAATAATGTACACCCAAATATATTCTTGATATTCCAACTAATAATACAAATGTTGATAAACTAAAAGTTATTAACTTTTTATATTTTAAATTATATTTATTTACTAAATAAATAATACTTCCAAAAAACAAAACTGATATCATAGCATGTCCAGAAGGAAAAGAATATGACTTTTCCATAACCATTCTTAAATAATCAGGTCTTTCTCTTCTAACAATTATTTTGACCAAATTATTAATTATTACACTTGAAATACTTGATAGAACAATAATTAATAATTTATATTTTTTCTTTAAAATTATAAAAATAAACAATAAAACATTTAAAACAATCATAAATTTTGGACTACAAATAAACGATATAATTTTAAAAGTATTTGTAAAAGTCACATTATTATGTACTGAAAAAAATAACGATATAGCATTATCAAAGTTGCTACTAAATCCAGTCATAACCATAATAAGATCAACAAAGAAAAGTAAAACAAATAGATAAAAAAACTTTTTCATATTATTTTAACCTCAAAAAATGTTTTACTTTTCCAACACCAAAAATAATACTATCGGCATTTTTAATAGAAATACTTTTAAATATTGCTTTTCCACCAACAGTTAAAGATGAGATAAATGCTGAAACTAAAACTGAAACAATGACATTATTAAGACCAGTATTAGTAGATAAAGATATAGCTATTACTGCACCTAAACCACCAGAAATAATTCCACAAACATCTCCAACAATATCATTACATATACTAGATATTTTATTCTTATTTTTAAGCATATTAATAGCTTCTCTTGCACCACTTATCTTTTTGCTTGCAATTGCATGAAAAGATGCTTCATTCGCACTCATTGTTGAAGTACCAATTATATCAAATAAAATACCAATTCCAATTACTAACAATAAAATAATTATTAAAAACACATCATTTAACGAAGATGTTAATACATTAGTAATTGAACTAAAACAGACAGATAAAACAAATGTTAAAATAAAAACTTTAATAATCCATTTCTTTTCCATGTTATCACCTATCCTAATTATATCAAAAAAATTGCAAAAAAAAACTTTAATCCGGTTTTCCCCAAAAATTAAAGTATAGTTGTATGGTATATCATAGATCAATTTTACGGCTTTGGTCGAGTTGAATTTCTCTACTTTCATACTTTCGGTTACCCTAAAGCACTTTCGTTTTAAATGAAGCAGCTAGGCGTTGCCGGTCTAACTACTCGATTACCACTTAGTCCGCACTTTAATACCTACGATATATACACGCTAGAGGTTTTCCCTAACATAAGTGACTATCCTTATATGCTTTTGCAATTACTATTTCAAATAATATCCCTAGTAATCACTCACATCATGTACGTTAATCATTATTTGTATAAGTGAGGCAATAAAAGGAATGTTTTCATATGCCATTATGAAGTTTCCTTAGATTTTAAATCATATACTCACCCCAACTTGGGCAGAAGAAGCAAATACACGAAGTCTCATTTGTACAATTGGTAGATTTTTAGCCCTACCTTCAAATAGTGTAATGACTAGCATAATGCACCACACGATTAAGATTATAGCAAAAATACAGAAAAAATGCAAATCTGCTACACTATCATTATATTAATAACAATTAAAAATAGTACATATATTTACGTAATTTTACAAAGTAGGAGCATCTTTCATCTTTTCTAAATCACTTACAATTTCATACATTTTTTTTGTTCCATTATTTATATTTTCAAGAAGAGACTTATTGTTATCAAATTTAATTGTTATACCATCTATTATTTCATCATATAATTCATTTTTCTCAATAACATGTTCATATTCTTCATTTGTATAGAAGATATTCATTTGTCTTAAAGAACACCTTGCTATTAAACCTAAAGGCATCTTTTTGTTTAATTGTTCACTTATGTAATTAAGATATTCACTTAAAGGCTGAGAAATCAAACTTATTTGACCAATATTTGTAGATAATAAATCATTTAACTCATAAGCTTCATCTAATTCTTCCATCATTTGATTGTATTCATTTTGTTTTATTTCATTTTGTATTAAAGTTTTTTCATAAGTGTCCTTTATTCCAATTGCTTCTTGAAAATCTACATCATTAACCTCTATCGTACTAACCGGTGAATTATCATGTATATATCGTTTTTTCACTTCTTCTTCACTCAAAACTGAGAATGTTCCATCTCCATTAGCAACAATTCCACTGCCATAAATAAAAGTAAGTAAAGGATCTTCCACAATTTTACCAGTTTGTGTGAAACATTTTTTAATACGGCGAAGATGATTTTCTTTTAATATATTAATAACTTGGACAAGTTCATCTAAAGTTATAGTTATTTTAGATGAACCATCAAAAGTATGATTAATAACGTAATTAAGACACATATCTCTATAATTTAAATTTTCTTCCATAGATGAATTAATTGAAAGACTATGAATTGGATCATTTGCATCAGTATAAGCTAATTTTTGATTACCCAACACTAATAAATTTTGAACTGCTTGCCTAAAATCTCCTGTGTATAACACAACGTTATAATTTTGCTTTTGTTTTTCAGTCAATTTATCATAAGCATCTTTTTCTACCATTAAAATAGCTTTATCACTTAGTTTTACACTTCCATTTGTAAATGTATCAGAAAAACTTTCACTTACAATTTGATCCTTATGAAAAGAAGCAGGTTCGAATACAATATACTTCATGTTTTCCCAAGTATTACCATCACCAGTATTTCCTACAACTCCATTTGCAACAAAATGAGCTGTATGTCTATGATGTCGAAAAGTAACTTCATTTTCTTCACCATTTACCTCCAAAGGAACTGTATATTCTTTCTTACCATCATATAAAGTTTTAATTACTCCATCATTAGGAAAATAATTGGTGCAATGAACTAAGATACAATCTTCTTCAGGAATTTCGTGGCTAGTGTAATCATTATCATAAAAAGCATATCCTCGACCAAGACTTGTTCCATCAAAAACTTTTATATCTCCAGAAACAACAATTTTTCCATCTTCTATACTTACAATTTTGGTTAAATTATCTACAATTTCCTTATAATTAGATTCAGAATTTCTTCCATAGTTAAATTTCCCAATTAAATCTTTATAGGATTCCAATATTTTTTCTCTATCATATGAACCTAAATTTCGTGTTTGTTCTTTATATTTAATTATTTCTTTAATTTTTGCTTCTAATTCCTGAACACTTTGCATAATTATCACCTTTACATACTTCTTACCATTATAATAGCATAAAATATTTCATAAACTGTACTTTTTAAAAATGTTGACACTGCTTCTTTACTGATATTTATACAAAAAAGTTAATTTAAAATAGTTCATTTATATTGATTAATATCTATGATTCTATCACTTATTTCCATTATTTCTTTTTTATGAGTAATTATTATAAAAGTCTTATTTTTATTTTTTTTGATAAGATTTATAACATTTTTTGTCATTTCTTTATCTAAAGATGAAGTCGCTTCATCCAACAAAATTATTTCATTATTTGATAAAAAAATTTTTGCAAGTTGTATTAATTTTTTTTGACCTCCAGAAAATGTGGAACCATTATTTTTTAAAAGAATATCATACTTTTTAGGTAATTTCATTATAAAATCATGTATATTCAACTCTTTACATATTTGTTTTTGTTTGTTTATATTACTATCAGATAAAGATAAATAATCTCTTATAGATATATCTATTAAAAATGCATCTTGGTTTAAAATAGCAACATTTTGACATAACTTTTCTTTAGAAAGTCCTAAAGTATTTATTCCATTAATAAAAATTGAACCTTTATCTGGTTTTACCAAATTAAACACCAAATTAAACATTGTAGTTTTACCAGCTCCGTTATCACCAATAATGGAAATTACCTCATTCTTTTTTACTGAAAAATTTAGGTTATTTAATATAGTTTTTCCATTATATGAAAATGTTACATCATCAAACTCTAAAACATTGTCAGATAGTTTATATGGTAAACTTAAAACAATTTCATTATTTTCATAATTGAAAAGAAAATCATACATACGATTTAAAGATATATAAAATTCTTGTAAATCAGAACTTTTTTCAACAATAGTTTCAGCATTGATAAATATTTCATCATAATATTTTACTAATAATACAATTAAACCAATTGATATAGTTTTCATAGAAAAACTAAAATATAATAAAATATACAAAATTATTTTAGTGATAAAAATAACATATTTTAGATTAATTGTATAATTCAGAAAATGCTTGCGCCCCTTCATATATTCGTAAGCCCATTCATCACGTTTTACTTCATATTCGTTATTCAAAAACAAATCAATATTGGATGTTTTTATTTCTTTTAGACCATGCATAGTTTGCTCAAGCAAAAGATTAAGATTATCATGCATCTTTCTTCTTAAAGAAAAATGTTTATTAGCTATTTTTAATTCTCTGTTAGCTAAAAACATATAAAATATTAAACTTATTAATACAAACAAAGCCACAGCTACATTAGTTTTTATAAAAATAATCATTACAACAAGTATATACAGCCAACAATAAATTATATCTGTAACATAATCAGGAATCTCTCCAATATTAAAAGCATCTATATTAATAATTGTACTTATTTTTCCAAAAGAATATTTTGTTAAATCACTGTAATTCAAATTATATAGCCTATTTATTGATTTTTTATGAACCAAAATAAAACTATCCTTAAAATATTTTGAATATATATTTGACATTATAAAATTCAAAAAATTATATATCAAATAAAGAAGCAAAAGAACTATAACATTTTTAAAATATAAATTTTTTAAAACAAATTCATCCAATATCTTAGAAGATAAAAAAGGAATTGAAAGATCTAATAAAAAATATATAAATAGTAAAACTATAAAAAAAATTAATCTTTTCCATAAATTATCAATAACTTTAAAATATTTTTTCATAATATACCACCAAATACAATATATCAGTTAAAAACAAATAAAAAAAAACTTATTTAATATCAAATAAGTTTACATTATTGGTAAGAATACATAACAATTATTTTGAACATATTTTTCCAAAATAGGATATATTTTTAAATCACTTGAAAACCAAGATTCATTAAATACTTTTTCAGCAAATTCAATGACATGATTTATAGATTTTTGCTTTAAATTACCAACTTCAAAAACAACATAATCATTTTTAGGAATAACTAATTTAAATAATTTTTCATTTTTTTCTGGGCTACCAACAAAATAATAATAAACACCATTACTAAAATAAGTGTAGCCATATCTTTGATTTGCATTAAATTGTTCATATAAACCAGAATTTTTAATATCTTCATATAGAACTCGTATTTTATAATCTAAATCTTCTTCAGTTAAAGCTGAAATTTGTAATCCATATAACTCAACTTTGTCAAAACTATCAATTTTATATTCAATAATTTCATTTGAGTAACTTTTTTCACCAAAGATAGCTTTTGGATAGATCTTATATTTTTGAGGTTGTTCTTTTCTAATATCACTTGGAGAAATTCCAAAAGTTTTTTTAAAGGCTCTTGAAAACGCGATAGAGGATTCATAACCACAATCAAAAGCAATATCAATAATTCTTTTATCCGTGTTTAATATTTCTTCATATGCTTTTGAAAGACGACGTTCTCTAACATAGTCGCTTAAAGTTATTCCCATAATTACACTGAAAACCCTCTGCATAATGAATTCATTCATCCCAAACTTACTAGCTATCTTTTTATAATCTAAATCTTCTTGAATATTACTTTCAATATAATTTATTATATCGTTTAACAACTTATAGTTCATAAAGCCTCCAAATAAGCTATATCTTTAGTTTAAATTATAAATGTTCTACAACATCCATTATACAAGGTACCATTTGTTTCTTTCTTGAAACAACATTTTTAACTAAAGTTCCTTGAGTTAATTCTTCAATATTATATGCTTGTTCAAGTATACGTTTAGAGTTATCTGAGTATAAAATATTTGAATCATTAGTTAAGAAGTTAGTTACAAAAAGTGCACAAAGTACTAAATCTTGATTTGCAGCTACTCTATTTAATTCTTCAATTAATTCACTTTCACGATCTTTAAATAATTTATAATCAGTTGTAAATACTTGACCAATGGCAATAGAATTATCATTTATTTTATAATTTTTCATATCTTTGAAAACAATTTCATTTGCAGTTAAGTCTTTTATATCTACTCCACTTTCCAACATATCAAGTCCATATTTATTCAAATCAACTTTAGCTATAGATGCCAAAGTTTTAGCAACACTTTTATCAAGTTCAGTAGTTGTTGGACTTTGTAAAAGAAGTGTATCTGATATTATTCCACTTAACATAAGTCCAGCCATGCTAGAAGGAATCTTAACATTATTTTCAACATACATTAAATAAATTATAGTATTAACGGATCCAACTGCCATATTTCTAAAATTAATTGGTGTAGCCGTATTAATATCACCAATATTATGATGATCAATTATTTCAAGTATTTCAGATTCATAAAGACCATCTACTGATTGACTAGTCATATTATGATCAACCAAAATAACCTTTTTTCTCTTTACCTCATGAGCTTCAATTGCTCTAAGCATTCCAAGACATACACCTCTATTATTTACAATTGGATAGTTAGTATGTTTTAATTTATTAGTTTCATCTTTAAAATAACTTAAATAATCAAGTTCATTAAAATATACTGTCTTTTGACCTCTTTTTATAGTTTTAATAGGATTAGCTAAACATAAAACACGAGCTATTTTAAACGAACTCTTTGAACTACAAATGATATTAGTCTTATTTTCAATTGCCAATTTTTTTAATTTATCAGGAATATTTTTAGTTTTAACTAAAATTATTAATTTAACACCTTTTTCAATTGCATATTTAATTATTCTTTCTCTATCTCCAACTATCAAAATAGATTCTGTATCTAATTCTATATTATTTATAAATGTTTCATCATCAAATGTAGCTGCATGAGCATAACCAGTTATATGTTCATCAAATTCTAAATATTCATTAGAATCAAGTACACTTATTAAATTACTAAAATCTGTATCAACTAACAAGTTTTCATTATAAATCATATCAGCAGCTACTTCTTTTAAAGAAACATAACCTTTGAACTTTTTATTATCATCAACTAAAGGAATACCAGTTATAGCATTAACATTCATTACATTAAAAGCATCTATTATAGGTTTATTTTCATTTAACATGAAGTTCTTATGATAATTAACATCTTTAAGTTGGATTTTAACATCATTTAAATAAGCAGGTCTTTCAACACCAAAGTAATTAAGAACATACTCAGTTTCTTTATTAAGTGAACCTAAAACCTTAGGTATAGCTTTAAAATTTAATTTATTTTTTAAATATGCATAAGCAATTGCCCCACATACAGAATCTGTGTCTGGATTTTTATGACCAAAAACATAAATTTGTTCCATTTTTACTACCTCTATTCTACATTAAAAACTACTACTTAGTTTTTGTAGCAGTTTTCTTATTTTTATTATAGTATCTTCTCTTTTTTGGTTTATCTTCTTTTTCATCAGTTTTTTCTTTTTTTACTTTTCCGGGTTTAATTTGTTCTTTCAAAGTTTCAATTCTTTTATCAGTTTCATCAGCTTTTAAGTTAGATAGTTCCAAACTTTTCTTTTCTAATTGAACCTTTAAATCATATCCACTTTCTATCAACATTTTTAAAATCATTGATACAAACAAGAATATAAAACCAAATAAACTTATATTTGTGAAATCTAACATTCCAACAGAAATTACTACAAAGAATTTTACAATAGGCAACACGATTGCCAATAATAAAGAAAGTGGAATAACTTGATCCATAAGTTCTAAATTATCTTTAGTATATAAATTTCCTGCTGTAAATGAATTAAATAAAGTTTTTAATCTTGTTGAAATCATATAAATAAATGAATTATTCAAAGAAACTGCTGTTCCTAAGAAAAGTGTTCCAATTAAAGCATTTGTTTTACCAATTCTACTTATTAACACTGAAGCATCACTGAAGGAATAACCTGTTACAGCTGACACCATTGACACAAAGAAATTACTAATTTCATTTGAATGTTCAATTAAATTCATAATGGCAAAACCAATCGTAAGTGCTGTATAAATTACACAAGCACATAAAGATATCCATTTAAGAATAAATAATACAAAATCAATAAAGCTTAAAATAACCTTATTTTCATAACTCACATTTTTCATAATACCAATCCCTTTTCCATTTAAATAATACCATAAAATTTCAAAGAAAAAAAGATTTATTGGCTTTTAAGTTCAAATAATATATCTCTAAGTTCCATTGCTCGTTCGAAATCTAAATTTTTAGCTGCCTCTTTCATCTCACGTTCAATATTTTCAGCAATTAATTCTTTATCTTTTTTACTCATCTTTTTATTTTCAACTATCTTTTCTTCATCGGTATTACTGATTACTTCTTTTATTTCTTTTACAATTGTTTTAGGAATTATTCCATGAACACGATTATACTCTTCTTGAATACTTCGTCTTCTTTCAGTTTCTTTTATAGCTTTATCCATCGATTCACTTATGGTATCAGCATACATAATAACATGCCCATTGGCATTACGTGCGCATCTTCCAATTATTTGGATAAGTGATCTATCACTTCTTAAAAAACCTTGTTTATCAGCATCCATTATGGCAATTAAGGAAACTTCAGGTAAATCAATACCTTCTCTTAAAAGATTGATACCAACTAAACAATCATATTTTCCCATACGAAGTTCTCTTATGATTTTAAGTCGTTCAAGAGTATGTACTTCACTATGAAGATACTGAACTTTTATTCCTACACTTTTTAAATAAGATGTTAATTCTTCTGCCATTCTTATTGTAAGCGTAGTAACAAGAACTCTCTCATTTTTTTCCATCCTAGTTTTTATTTCACTTATTAAGTCATCTATTTGACCTTCAGTTTTTTTAACTTCAATAGTTGGATCCAAAAGACCTGTTGGTCTAATGATTTGTTCAGCACATTTTCCATCTACAAGTTCAAGTTCATAATCACCTGGAGTAGCTGAAACATAAATGACTTGATTAACCTTTTTATTAAATTCATCAAATTTAAGTGGTCTATTATCCATTGCACTAGGTAAACGGAAACCATAATCAACTAATGTTTGTTTACGCATTCTGTCTCCATTATACATCCCTCTTATTTGTGGAACTGTTACGTGAGATTCATCTATTACAAGTAAAAAGTTTTTAGGAAAAAAATCTATCAATGTTGATGGAGTTTCTCCTTCTTCTCTTAAAGCAAGATGTCTTGAATAGTTTTCTATACCATGACAAAATCCTGTTTCACGAAGCATCTCTACATCATATTCACATCTTTCTCTAAGTCGTTGCTCCTCCAAAAGTTTATTGTTATCAATCAATTCTTTTTCACGTTTATGTAGTTCATCTTCAATTCTATTACATGCCTCTTCAAGTTTATCTTTATTAGTAACAAAATGAGTTGCTGGAAATAAAGTAACACTTTTTTTAGATTTTATAAGTGTACCCGTTAAAATATCAAATTCACTTATTCTATCAACTTCATCTCCAAAAAGTTCAATACGTATTCCATTTTTCTTTTCAGCTATTGGAACTATATCAATTGTATCCCCATTAGCTCTAAAGGTACCTCTATGAAAATCAACTTGATTTCTTTCATAATTCATATCAATTAAACGATTTAAAAGATCATTTCTAGAAATTGTATCTCCTTTAGTGAGTATTAACATATGATTCTTATAATCATCAGGATCTCCTATTCCATATATACATGAAACACTTGATACTACAATAACATCATCATAAGTTAGAAGAGCGCTTGTTGCTGAATGTCTTAATTCATCTATTTCATCATTAATACTTGCATCTTTTTCAATATAAGTATCACTTGAAGGTACATATGCTTCAGGTTGATAATAATCATAATAAGATACAAAGTATTCAACATGATTTTCAGGAAATAATTCTTTTAATTCTGAATAAAGTTGTCCTGCTAAAGTTTTATTGTGAGCTAAAACCAAAGTTGGACGATTCGTTTTTGCAATTACATTAGCAATTGTAAATGTTTTACCTGTTCCTGTTGCCCCCAAAAGAACTTGATCACGTACACCAGCATTTACACCATCTACAAGTTCTTTAATAGCTTCAGGTTGATCTCCATTTGGTTCATACTTAGAAACTAATTTAAACATAAATACCTCCTTTTTAATTATTTGTATTTTATCATTTTATATACAGTAAAACAAGAAAACATTGGATTATAATACTCTTGTATTTGTATAATTATTCATTATTTAAATATTCTTTTAAGAATTCAATAACTCCATCATCATCATGATCATATTTTGTAACATAATCAGCTAAGTCTTTTACCTCAGGTAAGGCATTTTTTAAAGCAACTCCAACACCACAATTTTTTATCATATCTAAATCATTTAAACCATCACCAAAAGCAATAATATTTTCATTATCAATATTTAAGATATCAGCTAATTTAGAAATTGCACCATATTTAGAAACACCTTTTTTAGATATTTCAATCCACTGCTTATTAGAATAAGAATCTTGCATAATAAAGATATTTAAATCTAAAAATTGTTTATTTAACTTATCATAAAGGTCATTAACGTATTCATTTGCGTTCATCGCGATTGAAATATGATTTATATCACTGCATTTTTCAAAAATAGAATTCCAATCAGGTTCAATTTCTATATAATAATCAGTAGGTTTTCTCTTATTTTTTGTATACGTATAAACTTTTTCTTTAGTACAAATATCTATATAATCGCACCTTTCAGAATAATATTGTTCTAATTTCTTAGTTATTTCAAAATCTATTGGATTTGCAAAAACGATTTTAGAATCTCTTGCATCATAACACGTTGCACCAGCATCAGTAATAATATAATCAACAAACTCAAAATCTTTAACAACATCTTTCATAGATTCATACATTCTTCCAGTTGCAATAACAGTTACATATCCTTGTTCTTTCAAATCTTTTAAATAAATTCTACTTCTATCACTTATAGTTTTATTACTTCTTAATAAAGTACCATCTAAATCAAAAACTATCATTTTCATACTACATATCACTCCTATATTAATCGTGTCTTCAAACATTATATCATAAAACAAAAAGACTGAATAATCAGTCTTAACCAATTTTAGACAAATCCTTATTATAAAGATTTTTATAAATATCACATCTTTTTAATAATTCTTTATGTGTACCATTATCTATAATCTTTCCATGAGAAACAACAAATATTCGATCGGAATCTATAACTGTTGAAAGTCTATGAGCTACGATTAATATAGTATATTCACCCTTTAGATTATTTATTGCTTCTTGAATTTGACTTTGAGTTTCATTATCTAATGCACTTGTTGCTTCATCAAATAAAATTATTTCAGTTTTCATTAATAAAGCTCTGGCAATCGCGATTCTTTGCTTCTGTCCACCACTTAATATAACTCCATTTTCTCCAACTTTTGTTTCATACTTTTCAGGTAAGGACATAATAAAATCATCAATGCATGCAAGCTTACAAGCTTTCCTAATTTCTTTCATGCTTGCATTTTCTTTCGCTAACAAAAGATTATCCTTTATTGAGAAATTAAAAATATAAGGATTTTGAGTTATAATTGACATATTATTTCTAATAGTTGAACAAGTTAACTCGTTTATGTCATTTCCATCCAATAATATATGGCCACCCTCTGAAGTATATAATTTTGTTATCAAGTTAAATATAGTAGTTTTTCCAGCTCCACTCTTTCCAACAAAAGCAACTCTTTCATTTGGTTTTACTTCAAAACTCATATTTTTAAGGACCTTGGTTTTATCATAACTAAATGTAACATCAACAAATTTAATATCACCATCTAATCTCTTAATTTCAATATTACCAAATTTTTCTTTTTTAAACTTTTCATCCTCAATTACTTCAAAAACTCTAGTAGCTGCAACATTGAATTTTCTATTATATTCTGTAATTTGAGCTATACCATTAAATAAATTTTTTACTCTAGATTGATAATTGAATAATATTACAAAAGTAGCAGCTTGAAGCATATTTTTACTATATAAGAAACATCCTAAAAAGATAAATCCCAAATCAAAAATATTTCTTACATTATTTTCAATATACCCATAAAGATTTCTTATATTCATTATATGAAGTTGTTCTTTAGTAACCTCTTCTATTTTTTCAGTAGTTTGTTTTAAAATCATATCATTTGCATTTAAAACTTTAACATCCCTTATTCCTCTTACAAGTTCACTTGTAAATCCAGTTTTGCTTTCTTGCAACACTTTTAATTCTTTCTGAACTTCATATTGTTTAGATAAACGCCTTCTATCAATTAAATATACAACTATTGCTGTGATAAGACCATATACAAACATATACCTATTAAGAATAAATAAAGTAACTAGTATACCAACATTAGTTAAAATATATGATAGCCAATAAGTATATTCCATAAATAAACCAGCTATATCAGTTGTATCTTTATTAAGTCTATCTATAAATAATCCTGAAGTGTTCTTATCTATTTCTTGAACCTCCAAATTAAGTATTTCCCTAGCAATAGATTTTTGAATACCGACTAAAGTTTTTTGATATATTCTTTGATAAAAGAAGCCTTTAAAAAAGTATGCCACATATAATATTAAATTAATACAAAATACCGCCAAAGAAGCATATATTAGCTGCTTAATTGCTCCATTTGTTATATTTAAAATTACTTTTGCTAATAAAAGTGGCAATATAGCACTTACTATTGCTTCAAAAACACTTACTAATCCATATCCAAATAGATTCCATTTTGCCTGTTTTATATATTTCCAAGTATTTTTAACATTTAATTTAAAGTTATTATTACTATCTTTATGCATTTTTCACCTTCCATTTTTTATTTTAACTCTAAAAGTCTTTGAGGTTCTTCATCTTCAATTTGTCTTAAATAACCTGATTGACTTTCAAGAGTTGCAGAATATAAAACTGCTCCTTCTAATCTATTTAATTCATAACAGATATTTTTAGCAAACTTTTTTAATTCTAAATCAGTATTGTTTTTTTCACAAGATATAACAAAATCTCTTAAACTTTTTCCATTAAAATGCATCAAAGTATTTATCATATTTCCATTCATTACAAAATATACTAAATCTTCTTTACGAACACCATATTTTTGTTCAAACATATTACATAATTCAGTGTTGCATTTAAAGGCATTATCATATTCTTTAGATAAACGTTCTCCACACATTATACTTGAAGGAGTTTTAAAAGATGTTAAGTCACTTGATGAAATATCACATGGTAAAATGTCTGCATAGGCACTTAATTTATCTAAAGCATTAAGAGATATACTTGCATTAATATTAAACATTACAGTTTCAAGTTCAACATCATTTGAAGAGATAATTGCTTTCATAAGTTTCTTCTTGAAGTTTGGAATAGTTACTACTAACTCATTATATACTTCTTTTGCTTTTTTATAACTGTATTGATATCTATTCATAATAGAAGATATTAAAATAGTATCATCTATATTATTAGTGGACAATTTGATATCAACAATATCTTCATCATCTTTATCTTTGTCTTCTATTTGTTCCACCATTTCATCCATGAAAACAAAATCTTCATCTAATGTAGGAACAAAATTATCTATTTCAGCAATAATAAATGGAACTTTTTCTTTAGCTATTTCATATAAACGTTTACCAAATACATATAACTCTTGAATACTTGCATATTTTGTTTTAATAAGTTTAATAATTAAATCTTTTAATTCCATAGCGTCAACACTAAAGACAAGATTAGTTAAACTACCACATGGAAGTATATTTTTTGCATCATTTATAGAAATTCCATTTGTAGATAAGTAAAGAAACCTATTATTTAAAGCATCTACATGTTTAACATATTGTTCTTTTAGTTCATCATTATTAGGTAAAAGTTTTCCATCCTTATCATGAAAGTTTGGAATATAAAAACTACCTTGTATGTTATTCGAAGAAATAACTCCAACTTTTTCTTGTTGTAAAACATTTTTTACTAAGTTAGAAACACCCGACACTTCAAAGACATAATTATCAGGGAATACTAGAGTTTTTTCACCATCTTTCAAAATATGTTCAACAATTTTTGTATTAGTTTCTAATCCGTTTGCACTAAATTCAGAAACTATATCCTCAATATTTTTAGCATTCATTTGAAATTTATATAATGATAAACCAATATTAGTTCTTTGACTTAATTCTATTTCTTTTATATCCTTTATTGTAGAATTTCTTAAAGCTATAAGACGTGCATTATCTTCTTGAATTTGTTTTTTTAAACTATTAACTTTTTCACCCAAATTTTCCTTTGAATTTCTAAATGAATACAATAATTCTTTTATAAACTTAGTAATTTTTCTACTAATGTATGTATCTTCTTCTGATGTCTTAACAATATTAAATACCATCTCATTCATAGAATCTTCACTTAAACCAACAATTACTAATTGATCTAAACTTTTAATAAATTGTCTATTACTATTTATAGCGTCTTCTATATATTTATCTATTCTCTTTTCTAATTTATCATAATCTAATTTTTCTACTAATTGTACTCTCACCAAAACTACCTTCCTTCATAAGCATTAATATTATAACATAAGGATTCACCATTTGTTAATTTTTTTACTTAATATCTAAATGTATAGAATTACCCATAGTCGAAACTTTTTTCTTGCGCTTAACACCATTTAAATTACTATAATTATTGCAATACCCATAACGGCTATTAGGAATGTAATTTATCCAAAAATCTATTACTTTTTTTCTATATGAAAGTTTCTTAGTTTTATTATTATAGAAATCTATTGCCTTGGTTCCTTTTTCTTTATTAAAATGACGACTAGTCTTAGCTCCTCCTACTCTTTTATTATGTTTTTCACAACGACATCCACTAGAAATATATATTGGTTGATTAAAATGATATCTTAAAGCATAAAGATTATAAAGATGTTGTTTTTTTATTGTTTTATAGCCACATCGATCATTACAAGCTATTTCATCTGCTTTAAAATAATCAGTTTTAATAAAATCTTCTTCAGTTGCATTACCAGTCATAAACTTTTTATATACTTGATTTAGTTTTCTTTCTGTCTTAGGCCCATAAATTGAATCCTCTTTTAAACCATTATCTTTTTGAAATTCTAAAGTTGCTTTTTTGCTTTTCTTACCCCAAATACCATCAAATTTTCCATCATAATACCCAAGTTGAAAAAACATTATTTGACGAGTTTTTTTACTTCTCATGATTTTCATCCTTCCTAAAGTTATGACAGAATGATTCAATCATTAGTTTTATTTCTTCATCATCCATTTTTATATTTTTACTTTTAAGCATGGTTTTAATATTATTAAAAGCCAAATTGTACTTTTCTTCAGAATCATTTCCTTTATATAATTGTTCACAAGCATTTACGCATATTTCTGTAACGCTTTTCTTCATTTCATCAGTTACGTATTTATTATATAAGTTTTTTATTTTTATAGTTAAGTAAGATACAAATGTTGTTAATACTAAATATAATAATTGAAGTCCATTATTTATTAAAAATTCAATAAATTCTTCCATAAAAAATACCTCCTACTATTTAATATGTAAGAAGTATTTTTTGGTATTTACTATTTAACTATCTAAATAATCTCGAAAGAATACCAGTTTTTTCTTTAACAATTTTTGCACCGTAAGCTGACATTATTGAATCTAAATCATTATCAGTTTTATTTAATGCATAAGGAATTACACATTCTCTGATAAATTCTTCCCCTGACTTTTTGCCATTTTCTGTTGATATAGTAGCATCAACTGGAATTTTATTTAGTACATCAATTTTATCAAGATAATCTAATAAACTGATTTCTTCACCATTATAAATTAACTTAGTGTTTAAAAAATTTGATTCACTGACAATAGATTGATATTTTTTAGCTCTCTCATTAAACTCACGTTTTTGTTGTTCAATTTCAGCAGCATTATCCAAAATAGCGTCTAGTTCTTCATTTGTTAAACTACTAGGTTCACTTTCAGGAGCAATTGTAGAATCAGCTTGAGAAGTTACCGAAGAACTATCATTTTCAATAGATTTATTATTTTCTTGTTTTAATTCAGCATCATTAGGCATCATAGAGTTTAAGAAATCATCAATAGCTTTATCAGTAGAATCCATTTCTTTATTCTCGTTTTCAACAGCATTTGTTGAATCTTGAGGTTCTTGAACTAAAGCATCAGCATTTGTTTCGTTAAAAGCCACTTTAGGAATTTCAGTTTCATTCGTTAATACACTAGAATCAACCTCAGGAATTTCAACAGTCGATTCAACTGAATCAACATTCTTTGTTTCTTCAAATGCTACTGTTGGTTTTGGAACTCTTATCACTGTTTCATCCATTTGAACTACTGGTTCACTTTTTTTGAAACTACCATAATGTTCTAAGTCTAATTTAGAATTTATTAAGTTTTGCTTTAAATTTTCGATTAACATTGCCTTAGCATCATTTAATGAGAAAGCATCCAATTTTTTATAACGGTCTAAATCATTTTCAGGAACTTGTCCATATGTTGCTAAAGTGTCATCTATTGCTTTAATAAGTGCATTATAAACTTCAGTGTATACACTTAAATTTTCATGCGATACTTCCCTAAAACCAACAACATTTCCAATATTTTTTACGAATTTCATAGGTTTTAATAATATATCAGCATTTTTCAAAACGAATTCATCTAACACTTCTAAAGTTTGTTCCAAATTATCTTTTGAGCATCCAATAATAATAGAATCATTAAAACTAACAGAAAAATCAGAATTAATAGATATATAATAAGGAATATTTGCTTTTTTAGCCATATCATAAAACTTTTCAAAAGCAACTATTTCATCATAATTAAAAGTATTTAACACAAACTCATAATCAATATTATCCTTAGTAACATCATCACTCTTAACTATTACTTGAGTCTTATCATCACTTAATATTGAAGAAGATATTTTTTCGCTAATATCAACTTGCAAATTTCTTTTTTCTTCGTCAGACATGGCAAATATATTTATATTATGTTTTTGTAAATAATCTACAACAAGAATTTGATTGAAAAAAGTAGAAAAATCATTTTCATCTATTTTAGTGTGATCTTCTTTTTTTCTTGCGGCATACTTAAATCCATTAACACCGGTTAATTCCGTTTTTCTAAGTCCTGAGTATGTTGAAAGAGCATCAGTAATATATGTATTTAATGCATCACTCTTTCCAAATAATTCTTCTTTTGTAATTTTTTGCTCCATAGTATTTCCTCCAACTACACTTGCCTACTATAATTAGTATAGCAAAAAAAAATAAGAAAGTATACATAAATTAATACATTTTCTTATTTAAATCTAACCCAATTAATTGTAATTTAATTGAGACATACTTTATATCTTTATCTTTTAACCCATAGTTTTTTAAATCTTTTTTAGTTTTTAACCACAAATCATTTACCGTTCTTATTTCATTTTTAGTAAGTAAACAAGCTATGTTATCATCAAGCCCCAATATTGAGATATCTTTATAAATATATTTATTCATTTTTTTCATTTTTTCAACCTCAATGACAATTATGGCATTTTAAAAATTATTTAGTAAGTATAAAATAAGAAACTCTCATCACACGATCAGCATCATTTTCTACTTTTGCTGCTTCCTCATTTATTTGATGTATATCATTTGATAGTCTTTCCTCCATTTTAGTCGTGATTTCTTGAAGTTCTTTTGAATAAGGGTAAACATCACGTAATTCATTAATATCAATTTTTTTAGAAGAACACAATAAATCTAAAACATAAAAGGCTACCATTTTCGACATATCATCATCAGAACTAAATAAATCCACTATCTTTTTAGTATCATCATGATAATGTAAAATTAATCTTCTAGCAAGAGGATATTTCATCTCCAAAGAAGTATCTAATTTACGACTCATCTTATCTATTTGAATTTCTGTCATAGAAATTCTATTTTCAAAACTTTTTAAAAACGACTCAATATCTAAAGTATCAGAATTCACTTTTGATTTAATATATATAGCAAATTTTTCATATACATCATTTGCTAGCAAAATCTTAGTCTGAAAAGCATCAAGAATATCACCAAAGCCAGCATTTTTCAACTTTTGTTCAGCCGTTTCTAGTTCTTTCCTTTGCAAATTTATTTTTCTTAATTGCTCTTCTTTTTCATATATGCTTCTCTCTAATTTTCTCAATGGAGCCTTATACAAAGCTTTAGAATAAACTTGATTCATCATTTCTTCTCTTTCAGCATAATCATCACCCAAAGAACTCTTTAACTCTTTTTCTGTTTCTTCAAAGTCTTCCAATTTAGCTGAAATAACAACAAATCTTTTAAAGAACGTAGCATAATTTACACTTTTTTTTAAAGTTTCATAACATTTTTTATCTTTTTCATTAGTAGCCTTCATTTGCTCAATTTTATTTTCTTCATCGATATAGTCTTTCAATTCATCAAATAATTTCTTATTCTTTATAATTGAATATATGATTGTCATTAAATTTTCATCAACAACGTCATCCTTAATTAATTTAGCCGAAAAATAACTATCATATCCATCAGTTAATACACGTTTAATAATAGAAATTAATTGTTTTGTACTAGATACTCTCTTATTCATCGCGATAACATAAGAATTAAAGTTTCTATTTTTAACAGTTTCATTTAAAAGATTTAATCTTTCCAAACTATTATTAAGAGCTCTTAACTTAATTTTTACACGAATATTCATTTCTGTACTACCTGATTTAGTATGTTCATCGAGCAACAAACTTTTATAAAGTGATACTTTATCTATCATATTTTTAAGCAATTCTTCGGTTTCTTTTAAAGAAGAACTTTCCGTCACTAACTTTTGCATAAGATCAAACTCAAGTTGGTAACGCAAAGTTGATGAAAGATCTTGAATTGCCCTTTTTGTTTCAGCATCAAGTTCAGGGTCTTCCTTATATCTAACTAAATCGGCAATTAGTTTTTTAAAATCTTCTAGTTCCATATTCACTTGATTATCCGTTTTTTCCATACTAATCATCATCCTCTTCGTTGTTTTCTTCCATAGTTGCAATGAGTTCATCCAACTCTTCTAAAAGCTCAATTTCTTCCTTTATTTCGTCCATGTTATCGACCTCCACTATAATTTTAGCATAAAAAGCCAAATATTATAATAAAAATACAATTATTTTACATTGAATAATAAGAAAATAGTTGTTATAATTACTTTAGGATAGGTGAGATTATGGAAATACCAAAAATATATTTTGATACAAATATGTTAATGGACACAATTATGAAAAAAGCATGGGAATCATACCGTGGTGGAATAGCTGGATGCAAAATATCCCTTGAAAATCTAAGATTAGAAATTGATGATTTAAAAAGAGAAATAGAGAAATTAGACGAAACAAAAAGAGAAGACCGCGAAAAATATGTAGAATGTTGCAATATCATTCAAAAAACATACGATAAGTTACTTGATGGAAATAAATATAGTTTGCGTTCATTCATTGACAAACTTAACTGTGAAAGACTTGGAATTGATTCAGCTGAATTAAAACAAATTGATGGGGATAAACCAATTTTTAGTTTAGAAGATAACTCAATGACAAATGATGAAACTCAAGCTTTGTTAGATGACCTTCAAGAAGAAAAACGTGAAACAGTTTATCCAACTCAAGATGTAGATCAACTTTTTGAACCATTTGAATTTCCAAATATTACTTCAGAAAATCCAATTCAACCAAGAGATTTAGAAACCCATAATAATTTACCAAGATAAAAAAATAGTTCGTGCGAACTATTTTTTATTTCTAATAAACATAAGCTCATACATTTGCTTATCTTTTTTCACAATTATTTGTAAAATTACTCCAGCAATCCATAAAAGAAGTGATAAAGTAATTAAAAAACAAGCAAATATTAAACTAGGGAATTTTAACACCAAACCTGTTTTAAAATATTCAATAAATACTGGAACGGCTAAAATAACTCCAACTATAAAAAATAATATTGCAAATATATTAAAAAACAAAGCTGGACGATACTCTTTAAACAATGTTCCAATAGTTTTAAGTACTTTAAATCCATCAGAATAAGTATTTAGCTTAGATACACTTCCTTCTGGTCTATCACGATATTGAACAGGTATTTCAACTAATTTAAAGTTTTTATCTACAGCATGAATCGTCATTTCCGTTTCTATTTCAAAACCTTTAGATAAAACTGGAAAGTTTTTGACAAAGTCATAAGAAAATGCACGATATCCAGTCATAACATCTTTAACATTGTTTTTAAATATTTTATTGATTAAAAATCTTACGATTCTATTTCCAAAGTTATGAAATGGTCTTTTGTTTTCTTCAAAGTATGTACTTGAAAGTCTATCACCTATAACCATATCAGCTCGTCCACTTAAAACCAAGTCACACATCTCACAAGCATTTTCGGCAGGATATGTATCATCTCCATCAATCATCAAATAACAATCAGCATCAATATCTCTAAACATACTCCTAATAACATTACCTTTACCTTGTCGATATTCATAAACAACCTCAGCCCCAGCATTTCTTGCAACTTCATCAGTTCCATCGCTGGAGTTATTATCATAAACATATATAGTTGATTCTGGTAAAACTTTCTTATAATCTTTTACAACTTTTTCAATCGTTTTTGCCTCATTATAGCATGGTATTAAAACAGCTATTCTCTTTTCTTCATTTTTTTTCATTTTTCTTCACTCCTATACTCTTGAATATTTAAAATTACTAATGTTGGTAGTATAAACATATATGGCATAGCATATCTAAAATATGTATTTGCTGGCGATATAAAACAAATAAGAATTGATAGATATAATGGAATATAAGCAATTAAATATTTTTTCTTTTTTACATAAACACTTAAAATAAGAACTATCCAAGTTGAAAATCCAATTGAACTAATAAGTCCGATTCCCGGTAAATACGGAAATACACTTTCATAGAAAACAAGGGCATATCTTAAAAACTTAGTAGATTTATTAAAGTGATAATCAACAACATTTGCTTTCACTACTCTTTTATCATAAGTATCATATACATACCAATAATGTTGATTTGGATAAATATAACCATACGTATTATCTATAGTTGCATTAATATAAGTCACTGGATATTTAATAAAATACTTAAACCAAACTCCAAAATACTCCTTTAATTCTTCCTTTGTTGTATATTTATTGAATTCATTTTTTACATCATCTGCAAGTCTAGGATTATATCTGTTTGCTAAAGTATCATATTTTAAAACTTTATCAATAATTTTTTTATCTTCATCACTTATCGCTTCATCATGATATTTTGCAAGTCTAGCAGTTTGTTGAAATGGAACAGATAAAGTTTCTCTTATACTTGCATCAGCTATACCTAAGTATGGAATAAGTACTTTATTGAAACCGATAACTATTCCTGTAAATAATAATAATGATAAGAATAACTTAGAAACATTTTTCCTACTATAAATCATTAAAGCAACAAAAGAAATAACAGCAATATATAATCCATTATGTCTCATCAAACTCATCATAATAACCATTAGAGTAATAAATAAAATATATTTAAAACCAATAATTTTATCTTTATAGTTTCTCACTACATCAATCATAAACAAAATAAGCCAAATCATAAATGCTGTGTACAATGTATCCTTAACAGCAGAGACTGTATAAAAGGCATAATGAGGCACTACAGAATATATAATTAAAAGAATAAATCTCAGTTTCAAAGACACACCATTATTTTTTAAAAACTTAATTGTATATGCAAGTGTAGATACATAAATAAGAGTTTGAATCATCGTATAAATAAATAATCCAAAATTATCATTCAAAATCATTCTACCAAAGTCAATACACCAACCTATTAAAAATGTTTGCATTACAGGATGATGATTAGTCATAAAAATATTTTCATTTCTAAGTATTGCCCAATCAGCATATTTAGTTCTAACATTATAATATTGAAGTATTTGATTCGATGGATCTGGAGATAATACAATCGGATAAAAAGCTATAATATATACACTAAAAAACAAAAGAATTACAATGAAAGAAGAAAGAAAAGGTTTTTCATCAAAGAACTCAAAGAACTTTCTGAATTTAGAATTCTTGACTTTCATTTCTTTATTTTTAAAACCATTTAAAAATAAATCTAAATAATAAAAACATATTTTAAAAATCGTATAATAACCTACTGCCTTTAATATAGTTATAGCAATTGTTGCTGCATTATTAAACATAAGCATAATATTACCTGCACTTGACGCGCATTCTCCGATAATCATAAAACTTGAAAACAGAAAACTCAAAACTTTCTTAGAATTACATATATTGACTTTATCTTTCGATAAAGCCCTTATAACTAAAACAAATATAATCATCATTCCAAAAACATTGGTTTTATAAAGTTGACTTAACTTGTTTAAATCTAAACTTTTAAATGAGGCAATACTAATAAATAAAGCAAATGCTGCACATATTGAAAAACCAATGTTTTTTAAATTCTTTTTCATGTTTTCACCCAATTCATAAATTTAGTATACTATCTTTTAAGTATCTAAGCAAATAAAAAGAGTTAAAAAACTCTTAATCATCATTTTTACTAATACTAGCAAATGTTCTGTTTCGTAAATCACGATATAAAGCACATTTTTCATATACATCATCATTTTTACCTTTACAAATAATTTTACCTTTATCTAGAACAATTACCTTATCAGCAAGTTCCATCATTTCTGGTTTGTGAGTAATCATAAGAATAGTATGATCAACTTTTAAATCTCTTAATACAAGACCTATTTCACTTGTATATGATTGATCAATATTGCTTGTTACCTCATCAAACAGCAATATTTCTGCTTTAGTTAATAAAGCACGAGCAATTGCTAAAAGTTGTATTTGACCGTCAGTAAACAAATGATTTTCCTCATTAATAACTGTATTATATCCTTTAGGTAATTTAGAAATGTAATCATGGATACCTACTCTTTTACAAGCATCAATTTGATGTTCTAAATTATTATCCACTAAACCTAAATTTTCACGAATACTCATGTTAAAAACGAATGATTTTTGAAACACTCCTGACACATTAGAAACATAAACTTTCTTTGTATAACTATATATATTTTCATTATCAATATAAATTGAACCTTTATTAGTTCTTACAAGTCTATACAATAGATTAATAATTGTTGTTTTTCCGCTTCCAGAATGCCCAACAATTGTAGTAATCTCATTTGGATAAGCTTTAAATGAAATTTTATTTAAAATTTGTTTACCTTTAATGTCATAAGAAACATTTTCAAATGTAACAAGACCGTTTATATAATCATTATCGATATCGCCAAATTCAGCTTCAATTCCATCTTTATAGTTAAGAATAGTTTTTATTCTATTAACTCTTACTTCATAATTGCTAAGTTCTAGAAGATAAGAAAGAAGTTTATCTGTACATGTAACAATTAATTCAAAGTATCCAATCAATAAAACAAGTTTATCTATACTCATTACTCCATTTACAACTAAATAAGCAAGTACAATATAAAGAGCTATTTTAACAATATATACAAGATATGGAATTACACATGATCTAATATATAAGTGTTTTCTCTTATTATAATATTCATCACGCCATTTTTTTCTTGGTTTATCCAAGTTTTTATTAATATTTGGCATAATATTTAATGATTTTATTTGCTTAATACTTACTAACATTTGATTTAATGTATCAATTATTTTATCCTCATATTTTCTTGTACCTTCATAATATTTAGAAACTCTTTTAGAATTATCATTCATTAATTTAATATAGATTAAATCTATAAATACAACAAATAAACCAATATAAATATTGTAATACATAAATATAATACAGATAATCACGATTTGTATTATACGCATTAAAGCTTCACTTGCTGCATTAACAATATCAACTAAATATCTAATATCATCACTACAAGTATCTACTATTTTACCTTTTGAAATTTTAGAAAAAATGGAATCATTATTAGAAATATGATCAAATAATTGTTTTTGTACTTCCATATGATAGTAATCAGCAAGTTTAGTATAGGTTACTGAATTCCATCTCAAAAATGAAAAATACATTACATAGAAAACTATATACATTAAAACATAAACCCAAATTCCTTTAAAATTGCCGTCAGATATGACAGCAATAATTCCTGATGTAGCTATTGGAGGTAAAAGAGTACAAAGGTTATAAAGTCCACAACTTACAAACATTTGTATAACAACAAGTCTTTTACCTTTAGCTATTTCAAATAGTTTTTTTACAGAATTAATATATCTTCTCATTATTTATCATCAAAATTGATGTTTTTATCAAGTTCAACATCATTAACTTTATATCTTCTATTATTTTGAATAAATTTTAGGAATTTGTTTAAAGAAAGAACTATTAAAGCTAATATAAAGAAGTAGGCTATACCAAATACCGTAAACTCAGGTTGACTCTTTGTAAGCAATCCAATTACGGATGCACCAGCACTCATACTTGTTACCAACGTTAAACTGTTAATAGATTTATTGCTAACATCACTTTTTAAACCATTGAATAACTTTTGAGCAGATGAAACATAGTTTTTAGTCATACTCCATAAATATTTAATATAATCTAACGTATCTTTTAAAGTTTCATATCTATAACCTGAAATATTTAAAAATTCAACAAGTTCTTTATCGCTTTTAGCAATCTTTTCACGAGTTGGTAAATATGTACTCATTTGATTAATACGACCTTCAATCAAAGTTATTGTCTTTGCATATGATTCAAGTTTAGTATTAAATGAAACTATATCAGCACCCTTAACACTTGCACGGTCTTTAACATTATCAATTTTTTCCCAAATAATTCTATGAAGATTTAAATATCTATGCAATTGACCTTTAAATTCTCTTATGAATATTTGCTCTTCAATATATCTTTCAATATTTTCAGTTTCAGCTTTCTTATTATTAATAAAATAATAAACGTCTCCTCTGATAACATCATACTTCTCATTATCAAATTCAAAATATTTTTGTTTATCAGTTCTTGTTAACAACGTATTCATTTCCTCTTTTGTAGCTTTATCAGTTACAACAAAGTATGGATAAACTGTTTCAATATGAGCAAGTTCCTTTGGAACTGGTGCTCCTAAACTGAATAAATAGCTGAAAGCTGGAGACAGTTTAGTTTCATAATAATCTGTTAATGCATCAATATCGGCAAATAAAGTATCTTCACTTACATTATGATTGTTCAAAATGATTAACCCATCTTCAAATATTTTTACTTTAATATTTAATGCCGTGGTAAATTCAATATATTCTTCACCTTGAACACCATAATCAATTCTACCGATTTGTAAGTTTTTACGATATTCGATTAACTTGTCTTGATCAAGAGCAAGTTTAGTTGTTGCCTCTCTTAAAAAATCATAAATTTCAGATAGTTGTAACATTGTTCTTTGAAACCAACCACCTATATAAACGTTATTTATCTTCATAAAACACCTCTAAATACTTTTTGAAAAGAATTTTGCATCAATAACTTCAAAGCCATAATTTTTATAACAAGCATGAGCTGCTTCTCTAAAGTTTTTGCTCCATAACTCTAAAGCAATACAATTTCTACTTTTAGCTATTTGAGTAACAAAGTCTAACATATGTGTTGCAATATTATGTCTACGATATTCTGGTTTAACACAAACATGATTTAATATTGCATATGTTTCCATTCCTTCATACATTGTTGGTATAATTGTTACTTTTACATGAGCAACAAGTAAACCATCCATATAACCATTGATATATATTTGATTCTCATCAAATAAAGTTTTTCTAAAACTTGTTTTTGCAAATTCATATGACGTGTTTTCATTAAAACATTCATTACATAAATCCACTATTTCTTCAACATCATTTAATGTCGCGATTTTAAAATCTACATTCATACTATCCCTACCCTAACTATTCTCAGTCTATAATACCCCTCCAATTTTGTCAACATCTTCACACATAGTTTACAAATAATCGACATCAAAAAAAGAGTAAGCACTTTACTCTAATTCTAAATCTAATGCATTCTTAATTACATCATCCATATCATAATATCTATAATCTCCAAGTCTTCCACCAAAAATAACTTTGTCTTCAATAGAAGCAAGATTTCGATACTCTAATGCAAGATTATTATTCTTTTCATCATTAACTGTATAAAAAGGTTCCATACCTTCCAACATATCACTTGGATATTCATATGTAACAACTGTCTTAGCTGAATTATTAAACTCGAAATGTTTATGTTCAATAACTCTTGTATAAGGAACTTCTCTACCAGTATAGTTAACTACAGCATTTCCCTGAAAATTATCAACATCCAATATTTTAGTTTCAAACTTTAAAGATCTATATTCCAAACGTCCTAAAGAATAATTATAAAATTCATCAAGGCGACCAGTATAGATAACTTTTTTTGCCATATTCATATACTCTTCTTTTTTATCAAAAAAATCTGTATTAAGTCTAACTTCTACACATCCAAGCATACGTTCTACCAAAAGAGTATAACCTCCTATTGGAATACCTTGAAAACGATCATTAAAATAATTATTATCATAAACAAATCTTACTGGAAGTCTTTTAATAATCGAAGGAGGCAAAAGTTTACAATCACGATTCCATTGTTTTTCCGTATAACCTTTTACTAACTTTTCATAAATTGTTCTACCTACTAAAGAAATAGCTTGTTCTTCAAGATTAGTAATCTCACATCCATCCATTTCTTTTCTTTCTTCTTCAATATGTTTTATTGCATCCATTGGAGTAAATACATCATCCCATATTTTAGCAAACGTATTCATATTAAATGGCATATTATAAACCTCATCTTTATATCTAGCTATTGGAGAATTTGTATATCTATTAAACTCTACAAAAGAATTTACAAAATCCCATACATCTTTATAATCTGTATGAAAGATATGTGCTCCATATTTATGAACATTAATTCCTTCAATATTTTCCGTATATACATTTCCAGCTATATGATCTCTTTTATCAATAACTAATACCTTTTTACCCATTTTATTAAGCCTATAAGCAACAGTTGCTCCAAAAAGACCTGCACCAACAATTAAATAATCATATTTCACATTTATCACCTAATAAGATTATAATTTATTTTTTATAAATTCACAATAAACATTACTCTTTTCAATACAGATTGACTCTTGATTTAACACGATTAAAATTTTATCAACAATGTTTTTTAAAACAATTTCATCTATATCAAGAAGTATATAAATTAAAGTATGTTCTAAAGATGTACTCATGCCACTTGCAATAAAATAAGTATATTTATAATCTTTAAAATATTTATTAATGATACTAATTGATTTATTTATATCTAAAGAAACTTCCGTATCTCGATCATTTAATCCAATATACAAAGTGTATTTAATCATTTTTCACCTCTTATAAATTTAGCATCATTTATAACTATTGAAGCAGATTTATCTATTATATATATGTTATTAACAAGCTCTTTATAATTCTTTTTATCAACCTCTAAAAATAATATATTCTTATCCTCTCCTTTTAAACTTACAACATCTAAACAAATTGAACTTAATTTTTTTATCTTTTTTTCATTAACACCTTTTAAACTTACTTTTAAAGAATAAATTCCACTTATAAACTTTTCGTTGATAAGCGTTCCAATAAAAGTACCTGTTGCATATCCAAGAGCATAAGATACAATAATACAAAGAGAAGTGCTATTGGAAACAAGTGCTTCTTTAGCTGCATAAAACCAAATGAATATTTCTACAAATGCAATAAGAGATGCCATAATTTTATTACATTTAACAACAAACATCGTTCTAACACTTGAAAGACTAACATCTAAAATTCTTGATAAAAATATTTTAAAACATAAAATAAGCATATTATCACCTATTTTATTATGAGTAAATATTACCTTTTTATTAGTTTTGCATATTATATCTTGGAGGTTTAATTATGTTATTTGAATTTAATACAAACATCTATGATAATAAGTCAGATGAAACATTTGAAATCGATGAAGGTTTTGTAAAAGGTAATTTATTTAAAGATGAATATATCGGATATAAAGACTATAAACCGGCAAAGATAACAGTGAAAAATGAAAGAGAAGCTCTTCTTATAAAAATAATGATGTTAGATTTTGCTATAAATGATCTAAATCTATACCTTGCACTTAATCCCGATTGCAAAGAAAAATATGAAATGTTTACAAAATATTCTTTGATGTATCAAAAATGCTTAGAAGAATATGAAAAGAAATATCAAGTTTTAGAAGTATGTCATGATACTTTTGGTAAATATACATACAACTCTAATCCTTGGCCATGGGAGGGTGAAAATGTTTAAGTATGATAAAAAATTGCCATATCCAATCAATATTAAGAAAAAAGATTTAAAAATGGCAAAATATATTGTTACTCAATTTGGTGGTGCAAATGGTGAACTTGGAGCTGCATTAAGATATTTTTCTCAAAAATTTTCTATGCCAACTGAAGAAGGTAAGAATTTACTAAATACAATTGCAACAGAAGAATTGACACAATAAGTTTATCATAAATAAAAGCCACAAGTAAAATAGAGCAAAAAAAAAGAAAGGTAACCGACAATTATGTCGGAAACCTTCTTTTTATTTTATCATTTATTTTATTGTTAATACTTGTCCTGGTTTAATTAAATTAGGGTTACTACCAATAACAGATTTATTATCATTGTAGATTTTTTGCCAAGTAGTACCATATTTAGAAGCGATACCACTTAATGTATCTCCACTCTTAACAGTATATGTTTTACTATTATTTGTAGTTGTATTAGTAGTTGTTGTTCCATTACCAGGTATTTTAATTTGTTGACCTACGTATATAAGATTAGGGTTACTTATATTATTGTAAGCAGCTAAAGTTTGATATGTAGTGCCATATTTAGAAGCAATACCACTTAATGTATCTCCAGCTTTAACTACATAAATTGTATCATTACTAGGAGCTGGTGTTGGTTGTGGTGTTGGTATTACTGGATCTTGAGGCTTAACATCTGCGTTAGCACTAAAGCCATTTAAACCTTTTTGTTTCATAATGGCTGGGTAATCATAAAAAGCGTAGTTTTGATCTACAGTCATACCAGCTACTTTATTAGTTCTAATACGGTTAGTTTCTCCTCCAAATTGCCATAAACCACCAGCTGGGCTACTAGGCCTAGATGTTCCCCAGTTAGCTACCCATTTATCATATTTAATTAATTGTGATAGGTCCATATAATTTTTAAACCAATTACTATTAGCATAAATACAAACATAATAACCTTTAGCTTCTAAGTATTCACAAAAACCTTTAATAGCATTTGTTACGGCTTGTTTTCCAGCTTTAGCTTGATAATAACTATCTTCTACATCAATAGCTATAGGGTACTCAAATTGTTTTCCCTTTAAGCAGTTATTATACATATATTCAGCTTCTGCTTTTCCGTTTTCGTATGTAGTTGCTCTTGAAAACCAATAAGCACCTACACCTAAGCCATTTGCTTTAGCATTTCTATAATGATTTTCAAATTGGTTATCAACAGACTTACTAACTCCGTTACCATAACCAGTAAAACCAGCTCTTAATAAAGCAAATTTAACTCCTTCTGCTTTAGCAGTAGCTAGATTTATTCCTCCTTGATATGTACTAATATCAATACCAAAAACTTTGTCCATAATCAGACCTCCTTAATTATTAGTTATTTTTTTTAAGTTATTTCCTATGTCGTAAGCGCCACCAGCTATTAAACCGCTCAATGCGATAGCAACGCTAAAATCTTTAGTTATTATGAACTCTATAATTGCTACAATAACGCCGATTAAGATATTTTGTATAGGTATTAAATGATTATTAAACCAACTTACTTTTTTAGCAATTAAGCCACATAAAAAGGTTACTACCATAGTAACCAATACAACTATTGTTTCAAGTTCCATTTTTCACACCTCACTTTCTTATAATTTCTTCTAAGTTATCTATTCTATGATGTGCTGATTTAGTAGAAGACTCAACAGCCGAAAGTCTTTCTCCGATCTGTTGCATTGACTTTGTAAACTCTTTATTATCGAGTCTTATCTCGTCAATGTTCTTACTAATCATATCTAGTTTTGTATCTAGTCTAGTAGATGTAGCCACTTCCTCTTTAGTCTCTTGTTTAGTGTTTTTCTTACTATTCATATAAAAAGTGGCATAACCAATTAAGCCACCAATTATAGTAAATACTAAACCTATAGAAATCATAGTTGAGCTTTCCATTATTTAGATCCGTCGTCTTCCACTGGAATAGTAGGAAATTCTACTTCAAAAGGAAAGTTCTTTTGTTTTGTGATGTCTCTTAATTCTTGACGATAAACGGCCCATTGACCGTTTAAGACATCTCCTAAAGAAGAAAATAATTCTTTGATAACACTTAATAAAGATGTGGCCGTAATGTTATCTGGTATAGTTATACCTAATCTATCAATGAGTACGTGTTTATCACTTTCTGATAACAGTTTATCTCTGATAGCTCTAATTTCAGCAGCCTTAGAAGCAATAAAATTTTGTTTAGCTAATTCCTTCCAAGTATCTAAGTTGTCGTTTATGTAATCTTCTAAATCGTCTCTACTAATTATTTTTATAGCATACTCATAATAAGTATATATTGTTTCTTCTGTACCGTCTGTAGTAGTTCTTTTAACTTCTTCTATGTCGTCAAAAAAAACAACCTCTGTTAGGTTGTCCTTAATGTCTCCAATTCTAAAGTTACCAGGTCTTATTGTGCTTTCTACTTTTTTTACTTTCATTTCTTATAACCTCCTTACACAATTTATAATTAACGTACGGTTTGATATACTTTTGTTGATAATTATACGAGTCGCAGTGTTTAAGCCACCCGCTATAACTAAGCATGGCTGCTGCGTCGTGATAGGTTATATGATCTTTCTTAGCCATTTTTTTAGCACGCCTCTTAATTCTTAAAAAGTTACTTCTTCTTAAAGTGGTATAACCTCTGTAAAAACGATAACCCAAGAAATCAAGAGGCCTAGACTCAGTCTTGAAAAGCTGCCAGTTTTCTTTAATTGTTAGCTTTTCTTTACTCAAGAAATTGTCTATTTCTATTTTGATTTTTCTTAATTCTTTTTTGTTGTTTGAAAATAATACCATATCGTCCATATAACGTACATAGTATTTTACTTTTAATTGTTCTTTTATAAAATGATCCAAATCTTGTAAATAAAAATTCGCAAACCATTGACTAGTAAAATTACCAATAGGAATACCAGACTCGCTACTATCAATAATTAAGTCTATAAGATTTAGCGTGTCTTTATCTTTTAGAACTCTACGAAATTTATTTTTCAATATTTGTTTGTCAATACTCGGGTAAAACTTCTTAACATCAAGTTTTAAGCAATATTTAGTATGTTTTCTATCTTGTACTAATATTTTTTTAATATGTCTCATACCACGCATAATACCTCTACCTTTTATAGAGGCACAACAGAACTCATACATACCTTTCATAATAATTGGCTCTAATTGAAGCATTAAAGCCCAGTGTATTACCTGGTCTGGGTAAAAGCGAGGTTTATAAATAATTCTTTCTTTCTTATTAGCACCGTCTCTTATTTTCATTTCTACATATTTATTAGGTACATAAGTTTTATTTATTAAAGCTTGTTGTACTTGCATAGCATAATATGTAGGAGAGTCGAGTATTTTTTCAACACTTTTACGGTTGCCTTTACCTTTACTAGCTCTGTAAATTGCAGTTTCAATATTGTTTAAATCTGTGATTTTTTCATAAATGTTACCTTTTCTTTTCATAATTAAATCTAGTCCTTATAATTCTTATATTTGCCTACCGCTTTTTCGAGAAATTCTATATTTCAAGAGATAAACCTACTAGAGCAGCCTAGAACGACTAATTTTTAGCAAGCGCTAAGGAAAATGATGTGTAAGGATCTTTAATGTAAGTAGTCGAGCTCCGTTGTTGGTACTCGTAACGGCTGAGTCATTGCTACAGTTCCAATACCACAAACCACAACGAGAAAAGTCCCAAAACATACCGCCGACAAGAGCCGAAGGTATGAACAACAGAACTACACACATCAAGTCCCACATAATATAAGTGGTCGAGCTCCGTTGTTGATGTTCGAATTAGCTGAGTCGTTGTTACAATTCCAACACCACAAACCACAACGAGAAATATCAGGCCAAGCACCGCCGACAAGACTCGAAGGGTAAAACAACCGAAACGCACACACCAAGTCCCAATTATACAAGTGGTCGAGCTCCGATAGCGTCGCCATAATCAGCCGAAGCATTATTAAATGTCCAACACCACAAACCACAATAACTACCATTGAGCCAGCGACCGCCGACAAGAGAAGTAGTCAAGGGCAAGGAGCATACACAACAGATCCCTTTATTAAATTAAGTAGTCGAGCTCCGACTGTGATGTTAGTAAGGCTAGAGTCATTGTTGAAATTCCAATACCACAAACCACAATAAAGTGAGTCGTTCCATTTACCGCCGACAAGAGCGAACTAACAAACACAATAGTCGAAACACACACATCAAGTCCCACAATAATACAAGTTGTCGAGCTCCGAAGTCGTCCCACGCAATACTAGAGTCAACGTCGCAAGGCCAACCCCACAAACCAGCAGAAGTGGTATTATTCCAAGCACCGCCGACAAGAGCACAAAGCGGAAAGACCAAGCAGCATACACAACAGATTCCTTTATCAAATTAAGTAGTCGAGCTCCGACTGTGGTAGTAGTAAGACTAGTGTCATTGTGGCAACTCCAAAACCATAAACCACAATAAAATGCACCATGACATGGACCGCCGACAAGAGCAAACTAACAACACAAAAGCCGAAACATACACACCAAGTCCCACAATAATACAAGTTGTCGAGCTCCGACCGAAGAACTGTAAAACCCAAAGTCTCCAAGACAACGCCAGTCAGAGATACCACAAAAAGAGTGATCACTCCAACTACCGCCGACAAGAGCAAGCGAGAAAAGTAAAGGCCGAAGCTTACACACCAGATCCCTTATCAAATTAAGTAGTCGAGCTCCGATCTGGTCCCCAGCGTCAGAAGATAGACTCAAAAAAGCAAAGTCAAACCAACCACACTGAGAAGACTCATACCAGCGACCGCCGACACGAGCGACTAACAAGAGAAAATCGAAGCTTACACATCAAGTCCCATTTTTTAAATGGTGCGTCGCCGACTTAAAGTCGGTATATAATTTAATTTATTTTATGGGAGGCTGGCCGCCCCCAAACCCCCGCTAACTAGTTTTAAGAAGTCGAGCTCCGACCGTGATGTAAGTCAGGCTAGAGTCATGGTAGAAACTCCAAAACCACAAACCACAACAAAGTGAGTCGTGCCATAAACCGCCGACAAGAGCGATACGTTTCTCATTAGCACACCAGTAATAATCTGTAGTGTATGTGCTACTACTTCCTCCAACATCAGTAGCTAACGCTACAAGAGGGTGTTTTGGATCATAACCTAAGCCTGTAACATAACTACCACTTGTAGAGTTATTTACATAACCTAGTTTTTGATAATCTCCAGTAAATACATCAGAAGCGTAAGTATTAGGGTTGTAATTTATATAAGCTTGATAATTATTTATATTGATACCGTCGACAAATTGCCATACGTTACCGAATATATCTTCAACACCACGATAAATTACAGAACTTGTATCGTTTCCAGCTGCACTACCAGACTTCATACCTAGTTTATCGCAGCCACCACTTTTAATAGCTCCTGTGTTATTAGCATTAGTAAACCCAGCTCCTAATTTTGACTGTGCGTTATAGTCTGCATATTCTACTAAATATAACATTTGTAATATAAAGTAGTGCCAGTCTAATTGTTGCCAACCAGAGCCTAAGTTTTTAGCATATTGCCTAAAATTAGCTATCGTAGTATTTACAAGTGGAGAGTAACCACTTCTACTAAATACTCCAGAACTTGATCCAGACATTGTATAACGTCCTATCATAAATTTATCACTCTTAACAAAGCCGTCTAAATTGTCCTTTGATATTAAGACATATTCGTAGCCGTCAGAGACATATCTTTTATAATAAAATTCTGGAATAATAGTTAATACTTGTCCATTACTACCAGTAAAAGAGAAATTAGCGTCTCCATAGTAAGCAACTATCTTTTTTGAAGTATTATTATAATTACAAGTAATTATATCACTCCATGGGTAAATACTGTCGAAGTTATTAACAACCGCAGTAGTTCCCACTTGAGCATTAGCTACTAAACCTACAGAGTCCTTAATTCTTTCCCAAGCAGAAGAAGACGATTTTATATTTCTTCTTACACCATATACTTTACTAATATTTACTGATTTTTTATTACCGACATTTATCATACCTATCATATTAAGACGCCTCCTCTAAATCATAATTAGATAATTCATAAGTTATAGTTATAGAAATATCTTCAATAGGTTTAACACTTGTTATAATTTTATAACCACCATTATATGAACTAATATAAGCGTCATTTAGCTTTATTTGATTATCTAAGTCTAAATGTCCAGTAACTAAGGTATCGGTCGTGATACCAGCTTTAATTATATCATATTCATACCTATTTGTGGAACTATTTAACAACCAATTACCTGGTGTAAGTGTTTTAACCTCGCTTTTTAAGCTATTACCAACTATCTCCATTATCTGGTTAGTTAGATGTCCTGCAGCGTCAGAGTCTAGTTGATTTTTTATTTGATTAAACCAAGTTGTAAAAGAAGCTTCTGTTGCTGCTATATACTCATTATATTTAGTATATAATTGATCGTATATTTCTTCTGTGTTTAATGTTTCCACAGTAGAAGCAACCACACCACATACAGACTCCTCAAATCTTGTGTCTGTAATATTAGACTGTGTTATAGATGTTACACTAGCACCTACATATATCTCAGCTAATTTAATATCATAAATAGTTGAGGATCTAACTAAAGCTGGAGCCGAAGGGTTATCAGAGAAAGCCCCTTTGATTATTTGAGCTGATATTAACCTATTAGTTAAATCTAATCGAACAACAACATTATCAATTCTTTTTAATGTTCCGTCGGCCGTTTCTATTGTTTTAATTAGATCCCCAGTATTAGTATAACGGTAGCCTTCAATATTGGCGTCTCCTTCTTGTATTGTGATAGTCATATCATTATTTGCTATGACTTTTAACTCATTGTTGAAAATACCATTTGTAAAGTATTTTTTTAAGTGGCGAGCGAAGTCTTCTGCGTAGTAGACTCTGTCGTCGTTTATGTCGTTAAAAAAACTAAACTTTTCCATAATGTCCTTCCTTTCTTTTAATCTTCATTTTCGAACGTTTCTGCAATAGGTGTACCATAAACTGGTGTTACGTTGTGTTTTCCTTTTTCGATAACTTCTTCAACTTCTGTAATTCTTTGTTTTTGTGCTATCTCCCAAGTTTCTTTTTTGATATTAACAATATCTCCTAAGTCCCAGTATTTTCTATAATGTGTAGCGTGTACAGTAGCCTCGAAGTTTTCGGTAGGATCTGTTATTTTTTCTTGTCCTAAATTATCTAATATAGCGTTATATTCAGTAGTAGATAAATCTTTATTACTTTGACTTTTTGCGTCTACAAAAGCCTCTCTAATATCAAAGTCGTGTGTATCTGTTGTAACCTTCGTTACAGTTCTTAATATTCTAGCTGAGTCTTCGCCAGTACCACCAACTAAAACATCAGTAATCATATTTTTACGACTATATGTATATTCCGCTGCGTCTAAGTTTGATTTATCTTCGCTAAATTCATATCTAGTATTAACTTTCTGTTCTTCTGTACGGTCTTTACCGACATAATTAACATATTTATACTTTCTATTTTTTAAATCTAAGACAATTTTAGCTCCAATATTTGAAGCTCTTGATAGTTTTTCGTGATAATCATACACATTTTTATATGTACATTGAAAATCTACTTTATCGCTAGTAATATCACTGTCTGTAATTTCTAATAAAGAAAAAGCTCTCATTGTAGTTAAGAGCTTTCTAAAACCACCTATATAGTTACCACTATAATTTATACGTGTCTTTATTATTCTTCTTTTTAATAACGATAAACCAAAACTACCATATACAGTTATAGTAACTTTGTCTCCGTCGTCCTTAAACTTCCAAGACTCTATAATTCCGAACTCGTCATTTTCTGTTAAATCACTTCTAACTATGATATTATCATAATTTAAAAGTTTAAAATTGTTTTTAGTAAGGTTTAAACTAAGTTCGAACTCGCCAGCTTCAAAATATTTACGACGCCAGCGTAGAGAACTATAACTGTCTATAACACCAAGCGGCTTTAAATCACGATCATATACATTTAATGATATAGCTTCCATAATTACACCGCCTCATATTCTGGTAAAAACTCTATTGTAGTCTCTAAATTGTCCTCTCCAGAGTCTGCACCACTTCTAAATGTATTAGTTCCGCTAGGTACTTGTAAATACTTACTACCATACATTATTAGATAGTTTATGTTTTCTTCTTCGCCAGTAACGGCGTTTTTATAAATAACGTTCTTATTATCTATGTGAGTAGTGATTATTATTTGATCGCCAGCAGACATAGTTTTTTCTATCTGTATAATATCGCGTGTAGTAACATTAAATAGATATGGGTTTTTAACAGTATCATTAGCTTTAAATTTAATAGTCATACCGTAATCAATTTCGGTAGTATTTTCTGTTGTTCCCATAGATGTAGTATTTTTAGTACCAAACTTGATACCTTTATTTTCTGGTATAACAAGTTTAAATTTAAAAGCTGGTGTCCAGGTAGCCATAGATAAGATAGTAGCAGCCAAAGCGGAAAATCTAGGGTTAGGACATACTAAAGATATAGAAAAGTCTCTTGTAAAACCTTTCTTTTCTGGAATAGATACTTTTTCAACAAGACAAGTTATTTTTCTTTCAACATCTCCTTCATAATAGTAAAGAGTACCTTCACTATTAAGAGGGAACATATCATATAATAATAATCTATTTTCTTGTATATTATCTGTTATAGTACCTTTGATAGTTAAATCTCTTTGACCTATACTTGTACCGTTCCAAGTAGTACCAACACCATACGCAGAACTTACACTATTAACAGTACCAACTGTTTCGTGAAAGCCGTCGCAGATACTAAGAAGAAAAGGCGGTTTATATGTAAAAGTAATCATATCTCCTTTATGATTTTTATATATTAAAGTTCTTTCCATTTAATCACGCCCTTCCATGTCTTAGATTATATTCTTGTAAAGCTTTACGAGTTTGTCTAGCAGTTTCTGCTGGAGATAGTGGCTCTGTTGAGTTTATAGTTAAGTTAAAGTTATTTGTTTCATTATTATTAACGATAGAGTTCTTATTTTCTCTATAATCTTTAGCTTCGTCAGCAGTTAAGACTTGTTCTCCTTTATGTAGTAGTGCTGGCATATCGTCGTAAGGTACATATTCCATACCTACACGAAGTTTTTTAATTAAAGGTATATTAAGACCTTTACCACCAACACCAGGCACCCAGTCTGGAATTTTTAATTTATTAAGACCTTTAATAAATGCGTTCATACCGTCAATTATGAAGTTGATAGGTAACTTAAAGATATTACCTATACCACTAATTATATTACTAAATATATTTTTAACATTTTGCCAAGCAGCTTTCCAATTACCAGTAAATACATTTTTAATAAAGTCTATAATATTCATAAATATATTTTTAGCAACTTGTATTTGTGATGTTATATAACTAATAGCAGTACCAAAGACACTACCAATAATATTAGCTACGTAAGTAAATTGTGCTGATAGCATTGGAATAATACTTTGTATAATTACATTTAATATACTTACTAAAGGTGGAAGTATTAAGTTAAGTAATTCTGTTAAAGGTTGTAATATTAACATCAATAAATCAATGAAAGGTTGTAATAATTGAAGTATAGGAGATAGTAAAGGTAATAGTGGTTGAATTAAGTTAAGTAATAAAGGTAGGATCATTTGGACTATTTGTAATATAGGTGGTAATAACATATTTATAAGTTCTACAAAGACTGGAAGTAAAGCCTCCACTATTTGCATAATAGGAGGTAGTAAAGTGCTCAATAAACTAATAAATATAGGTAAAATTGTCTCTATCAGAGTGGCGAGCATTGGTAAAGCGGTCTCTACAATAGTCTGTACCGACGGAATAATAGCATTAAATAGTTGAGTAATAACTGGCGTTAATTGATTTATCAAGCCCTCTATTAAAGGCATATTATTCATAATTAAATTCATAATAGATACAATTAAAGGCATTAAAGCGTTACCTAAAGGAAGTAGTAGCATTTGTACATTGCGTTTTAACCCTTCAAACATACTTCCTATATCGTCGTATTTTACTTCTTTAATCTGGTTCATAGAGTCTACTGTACCGTCGTACATTTCTCTAATTGATCCTAATTGAGTTACAACTTCTGGTCCTAAATCTTCCCACATTGTACCAAATAAATCAACACCAACGATAGACTGTTGTACTGGATCGTCCATTGCTTTAATAGCGTCTATAGTTTGATAAAAAGCTTCTTTAGCAGTATCTCCACCAGCAGCAAACTTTTTAGCCATTGTATCAGCATTTAAACCAAGTTTCGTAAAACCTTCTACAGTTGTATTAGAGCCGTCTATTGCTCTTATAGAGAACTCTTTAACGGCGTCGCCGATTTTGTCTAAGTTCCAAGCTCCAGCGTCTGCACCACTTTGAAATATATTAAACATATCTTCCGCAGATAAACCTAATTTACCAAACTGTACAGAATATTCGTTAATATTGTCGACTAACTCTCCAGAGAAATCAAGACCAGCTTGTGCACCCTGGGCCATTAAGTTATACGCTTCGTCTGCTGATATTCCAAATTGTGTCATTAAAGCTTTTGTTGCTCTTATAGACTCATTTACTTCAACACCGAAAGCGTCTCGTAACGCGAGAGCATTTTCTGTAACCGCTTTTATTTGCGAAGGATCAAACTCGTATAATTCTTGAGAAGCTAAAGCCATTGAGTTGGCTATATCTTCGAAGCTCTCTCCATAATTATTTTTGTATATATCTTCTAAGGCTTTCTGCCACTCGCCAGACTCATTTTTTGCAATACCAGTTTGTACAATAAATGAGTTCATAGCTTGATCTACATCTTTTGATGTATTTATAGCTAAACCACCGATAGCAGTAGCAGCGGTAGTCAAAGTACCACCTAAAGCAAGAGCACCTTTACCAACTTTAGAAAAAACTCCGCCTAATTTAGAGGCGAAGCTTTCTCCTTTTTTGGTAGTGCCGTCTATAGCTTTATTAGCTTTCTCATTATCTATAAAAATAGATCCATATAAACTAAATATATTAGCCAAGTTTAACACCTCCCAAACCGTAATCTTTCATAATGTCTTCTGCGCTTCGCATTTTCTTTTTTGGCTTTTGTTCTAGTTGTGGAACAAAAGTTTTTTCGTGCGATAATTTTTTAACAATTTCGTTAATTAGTTTAGGTAATTCAGTTTCTTTTTTAATACCATTATCTAAACACTCGCCCAATAAAAAAGACGGCTTGTCCTCAAACCAGTCAATACCGCCATAATGCTTATATAATATTCGTAAGACCTCCGCAGTGCCGATACTTACGCTATAGATAAAAAACTCGCAACACCTGGTAATTTACTTATTTCCTTAAATAATGCGATTATATCTTCATTTTCTGCTTTTTCTAAAGCAAGTTTTAAATCTTCTTCATATTTTTTATTTTTTTCTGTTTTAATATCTTCTGTATCTTCATCAGTAAATACTGGTTTAGAAGGGTAATAACCTCTATAATTAGCTACAAAAGTATAAACTTCTTTTTCACATTTATAAATTCTAGTAATAATCAAAGTTATAAGAGCAGCTCCTAATTTTTCTCGATCTTCTTTTTCGTCTCCAGTATTAAAATCTAAATTTTGTAATTCTTCTTTAATGTCCATTTTGTCTATAATTTCACTTAATAATAATAAATATTTTGTTTTCATTTCTTTTTTTCCTTTCTTTTTTATTCTCCCTTTTGTTATCGCTCAAATAGAAAACAAAAAGGAGAATAATATTTTAATTTTATTCTCCAACTGTTATAGGGCAAGTTTCACTATCTTTAATTTGATATAGTCTTGAACTATCGTCTATAGTATAGTGAGGTATAATTTCAAGATTATGTTCATTTTCTGCTTTAGGAGCAGCCTTATAAGTAAATGCTCCTTCGTGTAAGCCATAATTAAATGTAAGGATCTTATAAGTCTTATCTAGCATTTGTGTAATTACATCAATAGTATCAATATATTTACTCTTTGCTATAGGGCCAAAATCTCCTTGTTTAATTACTTTGTTTGTATCAAGTGTTGCATTAGGTAAACCTTTTAATAATACATCTTGACTACAACATAATGACACAACCTTAATAGTAGCGTCTTCGCCGTCGATAACTTGCATACCAGCAGTTTTACCACGCTTACCGTCAAACTCTATGTCTCTTATTTCTGGTGTAATAGTCATTTCAACACCACCACGAGTAGGTCCAAGTATTAACTCGTTATCTTTTCCTAAGTTTAATACAACGATACCTTCGTCAATTTGAATTTTTTTAGTGTCATTTTCAGTAAATACTTTTAACATTAGTTTTCCCTCCTTTAAAATAATCTAATACTAAATGTTATCTGTTTTTTTATTAACGCATATTCTGGATCAGATATTGGTCTTTGTTCTTCAAAGTATATAACGGCTCTTTCTTCTGAGAAGATTTTACCGTCAAGAAGTTTGATAAGTTCTTGTAACTTCTTTTCTAATTCAATACCAGTATTAGGCTCTGTAGTCCATATAAATATGTCGAAGTATACTAATTCGCCGTAACGTAAGCAAGTTTTAATAGGATCAGTAATTACACCATAAGGGAAGTCAGCTTTTTTCGAAGCTTCTTCATAATATAGTGGAATTATTTTTTGTTCATTAACAAACTTTTGTAATGCAATAAAGAAATTATACATCTTCGATCTCCTCACTTTCTTTAATCTTTCCTCCAGCTGCTTCAATAGTTTTATTAAGTGCTGCTAAGTATTCAGCTTGTGCCTCTCTGATAGCGTCTATATTATTAAAGACACTATTACGTAAGATACTTTGTCCTCTAAGTCCTGGGTGGCTAACTGATTTACCATAGTTAATATTACCGTCGCTTAGAGTATTAGCTTTTTTAATACTGATAGTATGTGATTTAACACCGAACTCAGCCCAAGCAGGGTTAGCGTGTGATACTTGTTTACCTTTCTTTTTCGCTTGCGCTTTAGAATAGTAACCAATTTGTAACTCTGGTTGTCCAGTATCACGATTTATTTTAGCCCAATAACCAACTTGTTTAGATAATCGGCCTGTACGTTTTTGAGTTTCAGCTTTAATAGCTTTACCAGCTACTTTAGCAGAAGCACGAAGGGCGGACTTTGAAAGCTTAACCATAGTGTTTTTAACTTCTTTTGATGTGTCTATAAATTCTATTTTATTGTTGCTCACGATTATTATTAAGCCCCGTTAATACAATTTCTGTTATCTCACTATTTACCTCGTAAGAACGTAGTATTTTGTATGTAACATCTTTGTACTTAACTTTTGTGTGCTTATCTTCGTCAAATTCTATGGTCCTTATTTCAAAACTTTTTTCTGGTTTAAAGCCAGCAGCTTGCGCCTGGTAAAATTCACTTCTTTTAACTGATATTTTATTAGCATATACTTTATTTTCTTTATAAGAGTAGTGAGGACGATTTAACTCGTCCAAACTCTCAACTTCTTCTAAAAGATATAAGACATCACTCCACATTTTTTACCACCTCGTTTACATAGTCGCTCGTTAGTGATAATTCTGTTCGTAGAGTCTCATAAGAATTACGATATTTTTCATAATTTTTATTATCTAACCCAAACTCAGCTTTTAAGTAAAGAAGTATAGCCGTTTCTATTAGACTATCTTCTTCACTTTCAGCTTTTGTAGAAGTGATACCGTTTCTTATTAAGTCTTGTCTACAAGCTTTAATAAGAGTAGTAATTTCAGTATTTATAACTTCGTCGTCTTCAATAGTTATTCTAAGAAAACCACGTGCTTTTTTCATTAGCTCGACGCTAATAGATTTATTATTTGCCATAATATCACTCCTTATCTTTAATTTTTAATTTTATTTTCCAGCTGCAGCTTTTACTAATTTAACAAAAGCTTCTCCGATAGCAGTTTTACCGTCGAATATAGCTTTACCAAGATACTTATAAGAGTTAGTATCAATATCAAAAGCGCTTACGATAGTAACATCTTCTGATAAGTTACCAACATATTTTTTAAAGTTACCTAGATAAGCTTCGTGTGCTGCTACATCTTCTGACAACATAACTTCTTTACCATATACATAGTAAACACCGTCTCTTTCAGTAACGATAGAGTTTTTAGCTAAATTTTGTAAAGGCATAAAGTCATTGAATAATGTTTCATTACTCATTAAAAATTTAGCGTTTTTGCTATAACCAGCCTTAAGTAAAGACATTAACTTTTGTACGTTAGCCTCAGTCAATGAAGAAGCAGCGGCAACAGTAACAGAGTTTGTATCTCCCCAAGTATTAGCTTTTTCAACACCAGTAGCTTCGTCTGTACCACTACCTTTAATAATTAAAGTACAGATTTTGTCTGCTAACATTTCAGCGATCATACTAGTTAACCAGTCTTCGAAAGCGTCGTTACTCATAGTCATTACGCTATCAGATACTTGTACTTTTTTAGTTACTTCATAACCATTTAATGATACTGTAACTAAAGTGTCTCCGTCAGCACTAATAGAAGCGTTTTCAGTATGTTTAGCAGCGTCAGTTTTAACACCTTCAACGGCAAACTTAACATTTCCTTTTACATTTAATAATGTAATTTCATTTAATAAAGGTGCTTGATCCTTTAATTTCTTAATAATTTCGTTAGCAGTTTCTACTGGAATTACTGATCCAGCGCCACTAACTGTAAAAGCTCTTTTTTCAGCTTCAGTCATTTCAGCACCTCTTAAATGTTTTAAGTAAGCGCTACGATATTCTTTATTCATATTATCTTTTCCTTTCCTTTCTTCTGCTTCTTCAATAGCTGGTACTTTTTCTACACGGTCTGGTACTTCTTCTCCAGTTTCTAAACTACGTGCAATTTTAGCTCTTTCCTCAATAGAACTTTGTTCTTTATTTAAGCTATCTAATTCTTTGTTAATTTCTTCTAAATTAACGTCTTTTGATGTATCTTCTAAAAGTGATCTAATTTCAGCTTTTCTAGCTTCAATTTCTTTTAATCTTGTTTCGTTCATTTTATTTTCCTCCTTATCGAACTTATTAGATTTTAGATTTTGCTATACATATTTCTCTAAGTCTGGCTTGCTCCAAAGCTCTTTTTTCTTTTTCGTACTCCACCTCAAAGAAAGATCTAGCAGAAATACTTGTTGTATCATAGGCTGGTATATCAACCGCTGATACATCATATAGCTTTTTAATTCGAGTTATTGTTCTTGTATGAGTTGCTGGATCGTATTCGTCTCCGTCTTCTGCTACTACAAAAGCAAAACTCATTTTATCTATGTAGCCACCCCTTATTTCTTCTAAGGTGTTTCTACCATTATTAGTACCCCCAAGAAATGCGTCCATTTCCATACAGACATCATTTATAGCTAGTTTAAGAGTATTATTTCTTAATCTAGCAAGTACGGGGCCTCCGTGATTATAGTTGAATATTACATCAGACATATCGCAACTATCAAACGCATGGCGGTCTATTTGTTCATAGAACTTTACTCCCTCAAACTCATAAAGACAAGTAGGAGTATTAAATACTACTGGGACGCCATGTACATAATCTTGTCTTTCGTCTCCGTCGTCACTTCTAAGTTCTTTTAACTTAAAATCTGAGAAGACTCTAATTTCACGCCCAGTTTTATTTACTAGGCTTTTGTTGTTCTTTTTTGTCATTTAGAACAGCCTCCTTTCCATTAGGTAAAATAAATTTAGTGTTTGGCTCTTTTTCTTTCATTTTTCTTAAAAGCTCAAAACTAATAAAATTATTAAGTTTAACAACTTTAATATCTTTCTTTTCTGTATTATTCGTCTCCATTTTCTCCACCTCCCTCGTCAATAGGATCTTCATTATTATTTTTGTTATCTTCTTTTGGTGGCGTATCATTTTTATTAGTTTGGTACGCGTCTGCTTTTTCTGCATTGATCCAGTTTAAAGACTGTATAACTTTTTCTCCTTCTTCTCCTGGAAGGGGAGCCATATTAAATATCTCCAAAATAGCATTTTTTCTTAATACACCTAAAGGAGCTAACTCTTTAACAACATTTATTTTTGTACTATTAGAAGCATATTGTAGTCTATTAGCTTCAAAAGTTATTTCGTTACCAAAGTTACGCTCATTTTCGGTAAATAAGTTATTAGTAAAGCATTGAGACATTTGTATAGCTACTGGTTCAATAGCACCTTCATAAAAAGCGTTCCATTGATTTTCGTCAAACTTATTTTGTACTATACTTTCATTAACTCCAAAATAATCATAAATAGTATTCTTCGTATAACTTAATGTTTCAGAAGAAATAGGTGTTGATTTTTCATTTATTGGTGTATAGTCCATTTTTGTATCTGTTACGATAACACCACTACCATTAGCAGATATTTTAAAGTTGTTTTCTACAAACTTATCTCTTGCTTTTGCTAAATCTTCGTCTTTAGACGATACCTTAGCCGACAAGATACCTCTAATACTGTTAATCAATTTAGCAGAGTTAGAAACACCCTGATTTATTGCTAAGACAGTATCAAGAGCTGGAAGTAAAGCATAGTTCTTACTACCGAAAATATCGTGATCAAAGAATTGACCTCTCATGTGTATAATATTTTCGTATGGAACGATCTTTATTTTTCCAGTTTTAAATAAAAACTTTAAATATAATTGTCCGTTTTTTTCCAGTAATTCTATCTTATTAGACATTAAAGGGTAAAAACCTAATAACTCGTGATTAGGAGAGTATTCTGGGTAAATAAAGGCATTGTTAGTAAGTTTTAAATTAGCAGCTATTTTATAATAAAAGCTATAAGCTTCCATTAAATCGTTAGGACGGTAATTTAATAATCTTTCAATTTTAGATTTACCAGTTTTACCAACTCTTGTATGTTTAGCTTTTAATTTAGCAAAGTTTCTACAATATGCGTCTACCGCACTACGTACAATGTCCATATCCCAAGCGTTACCCGTATTTATCTGATAAGTAGAGTTAAAAGTATTTAACAGACTATAAATGTTAAAACCTGTTGCGTCATTAGATGTACTCGGTTTACCACCGAATATAGTTTTAAATAAGCCTCTATGTTTCATTTGATCACCCCACACTATACATAAAATCTTCATAATACTTAACGTATAAAACCCAAGCATTAAGTAAAGATACGGCTCCGTCAATTCTTCGACGTTCGTTTATTTTTACTGGTTGTATATTATTCAAACCACTTTTTTTAACCGCAGTATTAGTTAAACACCACTTTAAAATAGGGTTGTTATTATAATTAACCTTTTTATCTGCAAAAGCTGCGCCCATTTCACGCATTGGTTGACTCCAAGTATACGGTCCCTGTGCTACGGCTTCCATTTGAAAACCGTTTGACTTCATTTCGTCAACCCAGTAACCAGCTAGAGCTCTATCATAACCAACGTATATAGGATCAATTTTAAATTCTTGCTGCATTTGTACAAACCAGTCCGTTACTTGCGAATAGTCAACACGATTTCCTTCACATACAGTAAGTAAACCTTTATCACGCCATATTTTGTATGGCGCTTCTTGTGTATTCTTTTCGTCTAATCTATCAAGCTTTACTTGCGGTAGAAAGTAGTGTTGTATAACATATACTTTCTCGTCGTTAGGCTTTCTGATAAGTAATGTAGAACAAGTTAAGTCAGTAGTAGCTGATAAATCACAACCACCGATAGCGTAAGTATTCTCAATATCTTCCATATTAAAAGTCTCTGTGTTGTTAATTTCCTCAAAGCTTAACCAAGCGTTGCTATCGTTTTCACGAATATTAAAATCTTTACACAATAAACCTGGTAATTTTTTAGGATCATTTTTAGCACGTTCAACTTCAATAGATAGATTATGATAACTTTTAATTGTTCCTAGTCCTGGGTTAGCTTTTAACCAACACGTTGGATCTGTCCACTCGTTACGATTATCTAGTTCATAAAGAATAGGTAAAAAGTGATCGTCTTTTATTTCTTCGTCTGCTACTTTACAAGCATAATCGTAAGTATCGTCATAGATACACTCTCTAACTGTTCCAGCAGTAGTTATCATAACTAATAACGGCTGGCGTCGAGCAGTCATAGACTGTTTCATAACTTCGTATAAATTTCTATCTTTGATAGCGTGTAATTCGTCTATAATAACGCCGTGGCTATTTAAACCGTCAAGCGTATTAGAGTCTGACGCTAAAGCTTCAAAGATAGAAGATGTAGCATTGAAGTAAAGATCATTTCTTCTTTTCTTCAAAACGGATCGTAATTCTGGACTTTGTTTAACCATATTACAAGCTTCGGTTAAAACCTTTTTTGCTTGTTCTTTCTTTGTTGCTACTGAGTATACTTCGGCTGCACCTTCATAGTCAGCCATTAACATATACAACGCGATAGGAGATAAAAGAGTTGTTTTACCATTTTTACGTCCTACCAAAAACATTGTTTCGTTAAATCTTCTGTACCCAGTTTCTTTATCTAAAAAACCAAATAAAGCTTGTACATAAGCTTTCTGGAACAATTCCAGTTTTAGGTCTGCGCCTAATTCTCCCTGGGACTGTTTGCAAAAAGTTTCTGTAAACTCTATAGGTCTATTAGCTATTTTTTCGTCAAAATAAAATGGACAATTAGGATCGTCCATTTCTTTTACTAATCGAGCATAAACCTTTTTGACTCTGCGGCTAGTTATTATTTCGCCAGACTGTATTTTTTCGTTATACTCTCTGATGTAATTCATTATTTACCTTTAGGCTTAGTAACGAAATTCATTAAAGCGTTACCTTCCTTTGTTGCTGGTAAACCTTCTGGCAATAACTCACATAATTGTTTTATGATCGACGTATAATTTTTAATCATAGTGTTGTACACACTGGCTTCTGTACTGGTTTTTGTTCCGTACTGATTTTCTCCGTTTTGGTATGTTTCTGATACACCATTTACACTGATGTAATTTTCTAATTTAGTCAACTCTACGGACATAAAAGCAGCACTTTCGATAAGCTTTTGTACCAAATTCTTTTTATCTTTTGGTATGTTTTTAAATATTTTTTTAAGTTTTTTAAGCTCTGTCGAAAAGTCGGGAACTTCTTTTAATTCTTTAGAATTAAGATTTTCATTTTCCATTTTTCCACCACCTTTGACTACACCCCCCTCACACGACCGAAGCGGTCCGAAAAAGGACTCAAGCGCGGTTCACTGTGAAGCATATCTTTTTTAAGAAAGGGGGGAGTCTTTTATTTCTATCAGTGCAGCGTTAATCGGATTAACAAAGACTGACGCTCCTTCCTTTGTACTCAGAAAGACTGGTCCTTCGTCTAGTGCTTTAGCGAGCTCCTCTTTGGTACCACTAAAGACTATGTCATAAGTCATAATGAGATAGTTAGTATAGACGGTTAATATCATAATCAACGCTCCTTTCTATTAGATTACCTTCGTCGTCGAACATAAGACTCTTATCTGTTGGCAGCTCTGACTCATGCTCTATAGCATGGCATACTCTACACAATAGCTCTAGGTTGTCCTCTCCCAGTGTAATAGCTGGGTTATGAATATTATAAGGAGTTAGATATATTTTATGGTGTACTATTTCGCCAGGTCCATACTCGCCGTGGCAACGTTCACATATTCCGTGTTGCTTATTGTATATATAAGCTCTAGTCTTGCGCCATGCAGTAGAACGATAGAACTCTTTAGCAAAGTCTTTAGCCATAATACCACCTCAAATAAGCATTAAAAAAACACGCCTATAAAACAGACGTGTTTCTCAATTCCTAATAATTTCATTGTACCAATTATATTATATAAAAATTGCTATGTCAATTGCGGGGTTATTGCGTGGGTTATTGCATTTTGTCAATAGTTAAGTTCTTTAATAACATCATTAGGGAATAGATAAACCTTTATTTCATTGATTAAACGCTTGTTATTTCTCCATATTGTAGTAGTATCTTTTTCGAAATAATCGGCTATATCTTGCTGCGTTTTATTTTCAAAGTATTTTAATTTAATTATGTCGATATATTTATCGGACTTAAATTTCTTTAATATTCTGTCTATGCGGTTAATAATTAACTGTGTCTTTTTGATGTCAGATATTAAGCCATTTATTATATCTTCTTCGATAGTATCATAATCGCTATGACTTCCTTCTGGTATTTTAAATATGCTCTTTGATTTTCCACGTAGTCCAGTTGTTTTAATTTCCTCGATTTCTTCTTCACGGTCTTCAACTGATTTTTTCAAGTCGTTATATTTGTATAAAAGAGACTCCGTATTTTGATAAGTAGTAGCTCCTTTACGTAGTAGATTTCTCTTTGATAATTCTTCGACGATAAAACTTGTTATTTCTTTGAAGTCTATTTGTGATTTTTCTCCGTTGGCTGTTTCTGTAATTCCAGCCATAAATTAGATCCTTCCTTTCTTACTTTTTATTTTTTTCTATTGCTTCGGCAATTCTATATAAACCAGCACATACAATTAGTGCTCCTATGAGTATACTAAGCCACATTGATTATACCTCCTTCTTGTTACTTTCAATGATAAAATCTAAAAATGTATATTTTCCTTTTTCTTCGTGATAACGCCAAGCAATTTTATTGGCTTCGTTTCTTTGATAACCAATACTCATTAAAAGTTTAACAAAACGCTTTCGTGAAATTTTCATTTTTTCAAAGTCGGGCATTTTTTCCTTAATACTTTCCCAAGTATCAATAAATGTATGACAAAGTGTAGCTGATATATTTTTTATAGCTTCTGCAACTGGCATAAATGCTTTTGTAAAAGCGTCTGATAATTCTTTTATTGCTTGTTCTGCTTTTTCTGTATCAATTTCCACGAGACATTACCTCCAAATCAAATATACTTAATTGTTTTTCGTTTTTTCGAGGGAGTGGAGAACAATTTTCTTGTGGTCCTTTTTCGATACATTTAGGACAAAGGCATTTACCATTATAACCTTTTAAAATATCAAATTTACCACATAAATCGCATTTATCTTTAAATTTTTTCTCCGTCATTTTCTTCGTTAACTTCTAACTGTTCTAATTCCATATATTTACAAAAGCACTCCTCAGAACAAAAGCAATTTTCTTCTTCTGTATCAAAGAAATTAACTTGTAAACAATTATCTAAACATTTGTAATATGTATCTTCAATGACGGCTCCACAATTAGAGCAATTCATTTTTTTATTTTCCATAAATATTGATGTTCCTTTCTTCAAAATATTGTTTTATTAAATCTTCGTGAGTAGTATATAAAACTTCGTTTTCGTTTTGATATTCAACTATAACACTACCACCGTAAGCGTTATATACTTTGAAAGTTCTTATTCCCTTAGTAATTAAATTAGGTCCTTTAGATTTTGCTTTAGATCTTGTTACTAAAGTTGTACCGTCCCAGAATAATTTACTTCTAATAAAAGCTCCGAAGTCTTGTCTCCATTGTTTTTGATTAAAATTAACTGTAAGTGGTGTAACTTTCCACTTGCTATTATAAGCTTTACCCATTTTGTACCTCCTTTACTTTAATACATTTAGATAATATTTCTTTAAATTTTATACGATCATTTCTATAGACTTTATGGCCACAATGTGAACAAATCTGCACATCTGGACCATAAGCTGGAAAATATAAAGTATGACTACAATTACATTTAACTCTAATTTCAGATAACGCATTAGCATATTTCTGCATTTCTTTTAAGTTCACAACTAGCACCACCTTTTTAATTAACTATTTTTAATTATTTCTTTTAAAGACTTATTTTGTTGTCTTAATCTTTTATTGTCTTTTTTTAGACGTTTCATTTCTGCTGGTTCTCCCAGCTTTTCGATAAATAGATTATATAATTCGTCTTTTATTACTCCTTCAAGAGTAGAAACCTTATTTTCTAGTGTATTTATTTTTCTTTGTTTAGGAGAGATATAACCAACTATTTTATCTCTTAATTTAGCCATTTCCAGCACCTCATTTCCTATATATTGAATTTTACAAAATGACATAATTCTGTTAAATTCACTAGCCACCCTACAAAAGAGTAGTTTTACCTAGATTTTATAAGCATTTTCCCGACATCAGGAAAGTGTTATTTTTTATATCAATTTACATATTTTCATTATGTAAAATTGCTATTAGTTTTTTAAAAATACATACCGTTTTTAGTTCTACTAATACTACCAGCGTCTATAGTAGCCAAAGCTTCAAACATTTTGTCAGAGTCTTGTCCTAAATCAATACCAATAGTAATATTGTCAAGTGTTCCGACAATTACACACTCTTTAGTAATAACATTTTCACAATATATATATTTATCTTTTATATAAAATTTTAAATAGCCTAACTTAACCTGTTCTTGTATACTTACGACATCACAATTTTGTTTTCTATAGTTTTTATAATATTTTCTATGTTCTTCTGGAGTAACTAATTTTAAGTTATCTAAATTCATATTTTTACGTCCTCTGGTAATTTATATATCAAATTATAATTGTTTCCAATAGGTGTAATATTGAATTTACTATCTGATACAATAAACTTTTCGCCGTTTAAATTATCAAAATAGTTTTTTGCGGCTTCTACATCTTCTAGTCTCATATTACCTTTAGGCGTAAGTAACATTTTTGATTTACTAAGTAGGTTAATTATTTCTTTTAAAACGTCCTCTGTTTTTTTAGGATCTTCATAAGTTGCTATTGATACACCATTAGGCGCATAATAAGGTCGTATAAATATCTCATGTATACTGTCGTTTGGTATAAATATACAACATTGTGAAAAGTCCCATATTGATTTTTTATCTTGACTTATAATAATTAAATTCATTTTTAACCTCCTAAATAAAAGTTTTTTCGCTTGATGTTTTTGTCGTCTTCTTCCCAACATATATACCTTAATGTTACTGTTTCGCTAGAGTGATTTAACATTTCTTTTAAACCAATTAAATCTCCAGTCTGTTCGTAATACTCTCTAGCAAAATACTTACGTAAGGAGTGGCAGCCTACAACATAAGACACTTTAACTTCGTCTGATAATTCTTTAATAATCTGCCAAGCTCTTTGACGCGTAATAGGTATATTAGTACCTTTACGACTTTTAAATAAATATTCTCCTTCAACAAGCTTATTTCTATTTATATAATCTTCTAAATCTTTTCTTAATGAAGGGTGGAGTTCAAAAGCTTGCTCCTTACCAGTTTTGAACTCTCTTGTATAAATACCTCCATTTTTAAAATTATCAGTTTTCAACTGTAATAGATCTTCTATACGAAAAGCTAGATTTCTACCTAGGTGTAGTATCATATAGTTACGATCCCATAAATAAACTTGTTCTTTGTTTTCTTCTTCTTCGGCTGCGTTTTTATTTTTTTTACAAATTACGATCATACTATTTAGGTCTTGCTTTTTGAAAGGTCTAACAGTTTTACGACCGAACTTGTTTCTAAACACTCTAGGCATAACATCACTCCTTATTTTTTATTTACTAAGCTTTCGGAGTTCTTTTCTAATTGAATAATAGTTTTTTCTATATCTTTTAAAGCCATATATCTACCAGCTTGTAAACTAGCTTCGTCTGTAATTTCTTTTACTTTAATAGGTACAGTTTTAAGAATATCTTGTTGTTGTTTTACATAATCTTTAGTAGACTGATTTATATATATAAGTTTTAATTCTCTTTGGTTATGTAGTTCTATACCTTTTTTATAATCTTCTATAATATCGTCTTTAGCAGTTAAAACTTGATTAAAGGCAAGATAACATAAACCAGAGCCTAATATTAAACCTAATAATAAACAAATAATACTACTCATAATATTCCCCCTCAATTTCTCCAGTTGTTGGATCTACATTGTCATAATAAAATTGTTCATACCAAGATGTAGACTCTTGACAAGTAGTAAATAGTTCATAAGTTTCCTCGTAAGCCATTTTCATACGAGCGTACTCTTGAGATAACTTGTCATATTCTGCTTGAAGTTTTATATTTTCTTCTTTTTGCTCTGTAGCAACTTCTGTAATGTCATTAGTCATTACTGTACATATAGCACCCCAGAATAGGGAAACACATAAGAACATAAATAACATAATCATTACTAAAGCTTTAAATTCATTTGTTAGCGTATAATCAATGATGTCTTTTATTGTGTTTTTGATTTTAGTTTTCATTTCTTTTTTTCCTTTCTTTTTTTATGTTCCCATTTAAACGGCTCTAATACTTCGTCAAAATAATCGTCTTCCCACATAAGATTAAACATAGGGCTTTCCACCTTATTATTGCAGTAGTCGGAAACGGTCTGATAAGAAATGTATAATTCTTTAGCGGCTTTTCTACTTGAAGGCCAGTCTCTTATAATCTCGCCGTTTTTAACTTCTACAACTCGTTTAGATTTTGATATATAGCCAGTTCGTTTACCAAGCTCTTTTAAAGATACAACTTCTAAATTTTTATAGTAATTATCAAATTCTATTTTATTTTTATGATAGACTCTATCATTAGAAGCTAATTGCTTAATAAAAGCATTAGCAACTAATCGAGCACAGTTAAAATCTTTATCTTTAATCTTTACTAAAAATAGATTATGTTTTCTAAAAGGTTTTAAATATCTATAACCATTTTTAGGGTTTTTCTTTCTAAATCGTCCATAGCTTGATACTTGATAACGAGTATCGTATTCTATTGACTTCCATAATTCATTAGCACTTATCATATTCTGCTAAAATAATATCTTCAAATTTTTTGCGACACTCAACATTAAGAGGGTGTGCTATATCTGCGTAAGATCCGTCTGGCATTTTTTGACTAGGCATAGCTAGGAATAGACGGTCGTCTCCTTTAATAATTTTTATATCTTTGATAATAAATTCTTTATCAACAACTACAGAAGCAGCTCCAACTAAACGAGAGTTTTCTTCATTTATTTTTTTTACTTTAACGCTAGTTATTTCCATTTTCTGCTACCTCCTTAGTTTGACATTGAAGCTTATAGCCTTCAAGCTCCCAAATTTTATTAACTAGCTTGTCCATACATATTTCTTCTCCAATTTTCATATCGAAGTTTGCAGGATCTACACAGCTAGAACTTTCAACAATTACAAAGTCATTAGGCAACGTAGCTTTTAAAACTGTTGTTTTATCTCCATATTGTTCAACTTTAATTAGTGTATCTTTTAAAATGTTATCTATATCTTGTTTTGTTATAGTATTTTTCATAATAATTATTCCTCCATTTTCTAATCTATATCATTATCTTCATTTAACCAGTCATAGTCGATAAGCTCTATATCTGGATCCTTCCCCCTGGACTTTAAGTCCTCAATAAGTTGTTCCCGATAATCTTCGTGTCTTTTATTCCACTCGTCGAAAGTTTCGTTTCGGTGGTTTAATCTAAACTCCGTAGACTCCTTATTAGGACATATCTGTTTTTTCATGCAGTAGAAACATGACTCCGATTTATAATCACTTCCTAAATGACAATAAAATTCTTTTGCGCGTGCGCTTTTATCACACACACTTTTTTTTATGTTTGTTTCAGTATCAGTTTCAGTATCAGTTTCAGTATCAGTATCAGTTTCAGTATCAGTATCAGTTTCAGTATCGGCTTTTTTCGTTTCTTGTGGGTTTTCTTCAAAACCGTTCGGTTTTTCTGGGTTTCTAGGTCGACCACCACGACGGCCATTTTCTCGATTTTTTTCACATTTTTTTATATATTTTTCTGTTTCTATATCAATGTTAGTTTTCATAAAACTAAAGGCCATATTTAGAACACGATCCTCTTTTGTATATTGAGGCAAAACACCATTTTTAACATAGTTATTTACATCTCTTATAAGCCGACCTAATTCAGCGTCTGTTAATAATTCAAAATGATTTCCGTAATCGCAGTGCATTATATAACTATCTTTCATGTTTTACCTCCAATCGTCCATTTTTTGACTTTTACCCCCAAATTATGGTACAATTAGAGAGTAAATTATAAGAAAGTTTACAACTTGATTTATGAGTTCTGATCCAATTCATAAATCTTTTTTTATTTTCTTTAACATACATAATTTATTTACCTAAAGAGTATTGTCTAATATCGTAATAAGTACAAGTATAGCCATATTCCTTATCACATTGCTTAGCCAAATCTTCAAAGTCATTAACTCCTTTCTTCACTAATAAAGCAAGTATTATAAATACGCTTATTGCGCATAATATATTTAGGGTTACTTTTACCCATTTTTTAAGTCTGTATTTTTTTTTCATAATTGTTTCTCCTTTGTTTTTTTTAAATTGATTTACTAGATAAATTCATTTATTGGATCTTGTTTTAAGAGCTTTAATTGTTTTTCTGTATAAAACCATTTAGAAGTATCAACGCCGCGCTTTTCAGCTTTTCTAGCTATATCATTTACGACGTCATATATCTTTATTAAATGATTTCTTTTTTCTTCTATTGTTGGAATACTCTCTATACATATCTCAATTTCTGTTTGACCTAGTGTTAAGTTTTTTATTGTGTGATAGCTTTCGTTTTTTTCCATTTCAACACCTCATTAAATTTTATGTTAGTTAGTGTCTGATGTTTCGTTTGGTGTTTGTGGCATAAAGTAATTAGCGTCTACAGTAATGTTAAATTCTTCATTTAGATAAGTAATAATATCGTAAAATTCGTCTACAGTAATTTTTACTTTTCCATTTAACTTATCAGAAAATAAAGAATCACTAACATTTAGGTATCTTGCTACTTGATTTTGGTTGATATTATGTTCTACCAAAAGCAACTTTATCTTTTTTCCTACTTCTAGTGATTTAGGGTTTGACATTTAATTTCCTCCTTCCAAGACTTCGATATTGTCGAACTCTATAAACATTGTAATTCGGTATTACCGAAATGTCAATACAAAAATGCTAATTTTTTCGATTTTTTCGAAATTATTTATTTACTATACATATTTTTTGTGATAAAATTTTAATGAAATGGAGGTAACTAATATGGCTTTATGTGATAATATAAGAAACTCAAGAAAAAATAAAAATATGACACAAAAAGAGCTTGCTGAGCAATTAGGCGTATCTCATAACACTATTAGCGACTGGGAAAGTGGAAATCACAAACCAGACGCAGATAGCATAATGCTTTTATGTAAAGTATTAGGAGTAGACGCTAACTATATGCTTGACTGGGAAGAAAAAAAAGCTACCAAAAATATCAAAAGTAAATTGAAAGACGCTTTAAAAGAAAATAATCTTTTTGACGGCGAAGATTTATCAGAAGAAAATTTTGATAAGCTTATGAAATTTATAGAAAAAAACAAAGAATTTATAATTGATAAAGAGGACAAATAAAAAGAGTATATCTTATTTGATATACTCAAGTAGTTTAATAAATAAACTGATGTTAATATGATCATTAAGCAGTTTTTCATATAACACATCATATTTAGTTTTCATACTAACCCCCTCCTTAGGGGTATATTATAAATTTTAATACACCATTTTACCATTTTTTACCGTTAATTGTGATTAACATTGCTCGAAATGTACGTTTTCTTGCTCGAAAGGTAAAAAAACATAAAAAAAAGACGCCTCGCGCGCGAACACGAAGCGTTGAAATGAAAAACCACAAAAGCTATCACACTTAAAACAAAAATAGAAGAAACAACCAACTATAATTGTATAGGTTTTTCTATACGATTATAGCATAAAATTATAAAGAAAGAAAGTGCTATAATGAATTTAGATACATTTTTACAAATAATGAACGTATCTAGGGACCTTACTGTCGACGAGATACTAGATATGTTTATAATATATTTAAGAAAATCACGTAAAGATATGGACTATTATAAAGACGAGTCTATAGAAAAAACTTTACAAAGACACGAAAAAGAATTACAAGACTTTATTGTAAGTATTTTCGGTAAGCCAATACCAGAGCATAATATTTATAGAGAGGTAGCGTCTGGAGATACTATCGAAGATCGTCCAGTAATTCAAGAGGTATTATCTTTAATAGAAGAAGATCGTGTAAAAGGAGTTGTATGTATTGAAATAGAACGTCTAGCTCGTGGTAATACTATGGACCAGGGAATAATAGCCCAAGCTTTTCAATATTCCAATACAAAGATAATAACTCCTATGAAAATATATAATTTAGATAACGAGGACGATTTATCTTATTTTGAAGACGGTTTATATCAAGCTAGAAAATATTTAAAATATACTAAACGTATATTAGCTCGTGGTAGATTAAGAAGTGTTAAAGACGGTAAATACGTTGGTTCTGTATTGCCATACGGTTATAATAAACAGAAAATACCTAACGAGAAAGGTTATGTTTTAGTAGAAAATGAGTCAGAGTCTAAAGTAGTAAAATTATTAGCTGATTTATTCTTAAACGGACTAAATACTACTTACACTGTTAAAGAAAACGAGATTATATCAGATATAGCTAAATTGTTTGGAACACATAAGAAAGATATAATCACTTGTAATTTAGATTTAAAAGTAGATCAAGAAATAAGATTAACAGTTAATAGTAAATCATTACCATATAAAATAAAAGAAAATGATACATTGGAAAGTATAGCAGCTAACTATAATATAGATATAAACAATATACATATACCTCATAACTTTTTTAAACCAGGAGAAAATATTAAGATTATATTAAATGATATGAGAGCTACTAATATAGCACACTATCTTAATTATCTTAAAATAAAACCTAGAAAGTCTAAAGAGTGGACCGCTAATATGGTTAGAAATATATTGCAGGGTTACACTATATACGGCTATTTGACGTGGGACAGACGTAAGACTACTAAGACATTAGTAAATGGACATATTGTTAAGAAAAACCCTAATAATGACGATTTTACGCTTGTTAGAGGTAAACACGAAGCAATACTCGGCGAAGATATAAAACAACAGATAGAAGCTAAATTTTTATCTAACAGACTTAAAACAGTGCCAGATAATAAAGAAATGAAAAACCCTTTATTAGGTTTAGTTGTATGTGGCTATTGTGGTAATAATATGACTAGACGCCCGTATTATTTAAGAAAAGACGCTAAACCTACCGCTAAACGTATTTATGATATAGATAAGCCTAAATTACGATTATTATTAAGGGAACATAAAGGAAATTATAGTCTTAATGACATAGCTAGAGCTCTGCACGTTTCTAAAAACTCTGTGGATCATTGGTTTAGTTCTAACGACGAGAAATTTTGTATACCACACGCTGATAAATGGGAGGATCTAAAAAAACTATTGAATATAGAAACAAACGAGTTTGATAAAGCTATAACTACAATAGAAGAAAGCATAACTCCACCACATACAGATACTTTAATGTGTAGTAGACCTAGATGTAAGTGTGTATCAAGTGAATTAGAACTTGTAGAAGATAAAATATTAAAATCTCTTAAAATAATAATGAGTGAATATAAAAACTATGTTAATAATTATGAAGAAGCAGTAAAAAAAGAAATATGTACTAATAAGGAAATGATAGAAGCGATAGATCACGAAATAGATAAAATAAAAAGCCAAATAGAAAAGGCTTGCGAATTAGTAGAGACTGGAGCATATACTCAAGATTTATTTATTAAAAGAACTAATACTTTAAATGAACAATTAGAAACATTATTAAATCAAAAAACAGAACTATCTAAGTCAAAAGATAGAACTAAAGATTTATATAGTAAAAAGAAAGCTATACCGATTTTAGAAGATGTTATAAGTAAATATTCAAAAGATATGACCGCAGAAGAAAAAAACGCTTTATTATCAACTATAATAAAACAAGTAATTTATAAGAAAGAAAAAGGCGGTCGATACTTAAAAGAGAATTTTTCTCTCAAGATTATATTGTTGTCTTTTTAACTGATAACATACTTGTAGAAATGAATTTTCTCATAATGAAATGATCTGTACAATGTTATATCAACTTACAAAAGATGCCAGTTTAAAAGAAATGCAAGAAGCTGGACTTGATACTTTATACACTGAACATGGTAAAGGTATTTATCCAACTGACTCTAATGGAGTTCCTTTTACAGCAACATATTTTGCATCTGTTGGAGATCCGATAGCTGATTTAGTTGAAGATATGGCAGCTGAACAAAAAGCTAGAGTCACTTATGAACATTTAATAGATCTTGCAACCGATGAAGATGTAATCGCACCACTTCTATTCTTGCGCCAAAGAGAAATTGTTCATTTTGATAGATTTCAAGAGTTATATAAAAAATATAAAAGTTTGGGTTACTAATCCAAACTTTTACTTTGTCTACATATAAATTTTTCTGACTACTGTGATTTCTCCATCATCATTCTCTTTTTTGTTTTCTTCTCTTTCAACATAATATTCATCATAATCTTGACCACAAGGATTTTCAATCGCAAAGGTTCTTCTATGTAAATCATATTTATCAGCAGGATGTGCATAATAAAGTACTTCATCTAACCCTAGTTTAGTTAAATAACCACTTCTTGCTTTTTCATAATCATATCCTATAATATTGGATTTTAGTTTATCTATAAGTAATCTCACTAGTTCTGACACAGCTATTTTTTGATTATTAAAAAGTTTATTTTTATACCTCTTTACAGCCTCTTCTTTTGCTTTATCTCTCATATCATAAACCTTTTCTTGAGTTTTATAATAATCTTCTTTAGAACATTTTTGATACATAGAGTCTATTTTATCTTCTACTTTTAAATATTCAGGATCACTAAACTCATTAAAATCATAACAAAAATAATCTAAAATACTTGAAATGAATTCATCAATTACTGAATCTAGCTTATAAGAAACTTCTACACCTCTTAAATATTCAATAGGGTAATCAAATTCTAGTCTATATAAACCTTTTGTTTCTTTTGATTTAGTTTGTTTTTCATTTTTTAATTCTTCGTAAACCCTTTTTAAATCAATGCTAGATAAATTATCTTTTCCCACTCTATTTCTTAATAATCCATATAAAAGTGCAATCTTTTTAGGATTTTTCTTCACATTTTCCATTGTTTGTAAAAGAACAAATTCTGGAGACACTGCGGCTCCTTCTTCGTTTTCATAAAAAACGAAGCCTATGTCTTCAAATGCAATATTTCTTTTATCAACAACCTCACTTTTTAAGTCTTCAATACTTGAAGCTATAGAAAGTATTGAATTGCTATTTATCGACAACATATCAAATGAAGTTGTATTAAAAATAAGTGAAGTAATTAAATATTGCATAACAATTTTAAATTCTTCTAATGTTAAGTACATTCCATCATCATCGATAATCCTATCAATTTCTACACTTTTACCAAAATTACTCATCATAATTTTCCCCTTTAATTGGGTCATAGTATACCAAAAGAAAAGAATGTTGTCAATATGACTATTTTCTTGATTTTCACCATTAATTACTGCTTTATGGTATTTTAAGGAAAAAATCAAGTTTTTTACGTTTTTTCATAAAAAAATTTGGAATCTAATCCAAACTTTTTTTAAATACAAATAACTTACTTATAACATAATTACCGACTATTTGCATAACTTGGCATATAATAGTTGCAATTATTACCCAAACGTTGGAATTTAAAGAAAGCAATGTACAAATAAACCACATTATAAACATTTCAATTAATAAAGTAGCAATTCTTCCTAATGTAAAATTAAATATCTCTTTTACTATATTTTTTTCTTTTGATTTAAATACAAATACTCGGTTAGTAACATATGCAAACATAACTGCACCAATCCAAGAAATAATAACTGAAGTTTGTAGTTCAATTGGATTTGATGCATCAAATATCGTAAACAATAAAGCATACTTTATCCCTAAAGATACAATAGTCGTAAGAATTCCAACAATTAAATAGTTCCATATCTCAGGATTTTTATAATATATATTCCATCCCCAATTCCAAAATTTTATTATTGGGTTATTTCTATCATTTTTAATTATTAACTTTTTTTCCATACTTATCACTAAAGTAAGTATAACATAAAAGTTAAATTGTTTTAAATAAAGTTTTCTTTGTTTTAGGATATTCTAACTGAACTTCATCAGGTGCAGCTACCCATATCTTACCATTGTTTTCTGTATGAAATTCCATATTTCCGTCTTTAACTCTTATTAAACTGACATCAAAAGTAATTCCATCATCAGTATAATCTTGCAAAAGATAATAATTTCCATATCCACCTGCAACTTTAATTAAATCATTCTTTTGATAAACTTCTCCACCGATATCTAAACTATCAGGATATTCATAAGACTCCGTATTATTATGAGGATAAATTGATATACCATCTAAATTAAGTCCATCTTCTATATGAAAATCTGGATACTCATCACTGCAAGGAGTAATGATTGTATATTTAGACATCAACATTGCTCCAGCACTAAAGCCAAGAATTACGGCTTTACTATTTTTAATGGAATCTAAAATTTCTAGTTCTTCACACATTTCTCTTTGCTTAAATGGATCCCCTCCCATAAGCATGATGAAACTTGCACTTTCTACATAAGACTTAGCATCTTCTTTGCTCATATCAGGAGTAATAATAATCGATTCATCAAATTTAATTCCTACTTTTTCAAAATGTTCAATAAATTCTGGAACACTCTTGCTTATTGCCTTTTCAACTTTATGTGGACCACCTGGAATATAAACAATTCTTTTCATATCCTTTAAATCCTCTTTAAACATATCTCCTAGTCCATGTCCAAAAGCATTGTTCTTGTCAAAACCACTGCAATAGTATCTAATCATATGATCACTTCTTTCTTTGAAAGTATTATAACACACTTATCGATATTTAATAAACAACTTTCTCACTAAGTCAAGTGGTATAACTGTAACTGCAAGTGCAATTACAAATATAAGCTCATTTAATTTAAGACCATATGTTCTAAAAAGTGATCCACCATTATAAATTAAGAATATTTGAGCAAGAGTTATAAATAAAAGAATTACAATAAAAACCTTATTTTTTAAAATATTAGCAAACAAATTTAATCTTTCTGTTCTTGCATTAAAAGCATTAAATACACTTATAAATACAAATAGAGAAAAGAAAGCAGTCATAAGAGTTTTTCTACTATTTCGTATAAACATATAAACTATATCACTTTTTAAAAATAATGATAAAAGAATAAATGAATAAATACTTATTAAAAGAATTGCTGAATACATATATTTATTTAAAATAGGTTCATCTTTTCTTATTGGTTTTTCTTTCATATATCTTTTTATCGGATATTCATAAGAATATGCAAGTCCAGCCAAAGTATCCATTATCATATTTAACCAAAGCATTTGCATTATAGTTATTGGAGTTGAAATTCCAAGTAATGGACCAACTATTGATAAAAATAATGCAATTAAATTCATTGTAAGTTGAAATATTATAAATTTTCTAATGGATTTAAATATTGTTCGTCCAAAAAGAACTGCTGATTCGATAGATTTTATATTATTATCAATTATAACTATATCACTTGCTTCTTTAGCTACCTCTGACCCGCTTCCTAAAGAGATACCAACATCAGCACTTTTTAAAGCTGGTGCATCATTTACTCCATCTCCAGTCATACCAACTACTAGATTATTTTGTTCCAAAATCTTGGCAACTCTTGCCTTATCCTTTGGAAGAGCACGAGCAATTACTCTTATCTTTTTATAATATTTATAAACTTCCATATCACTCATGCTTTCAAGATCATCATGACTTATAACTAAAGAATCGCGTTTTAACATTCCTAAACTATCTGCTATTGAACGACTAGTATTTATATCATCTCCAGTAATCATAATCGTATGAATTCCAGCTTCTTCAATCGTCTTTAAAGTTGATGCTGCTTCTTCTCTTATCTCATCCCTTAATAGAATAAAACCTAGTAAAGTATTATTTTGTAAAATTGATAAAACTCTTATTCCTGAAGATGTAAAAGTATCTATCTTTTTCAACATCTCTTTTTTATCTTTTATATACTTTTTATTACCATCATTTTCTATATAAAAAGTTGCTAATTTAATAAGAACCTCACTTGCACCTTTATAATAACCTTTACCATCATTCAATTTTACATAAGAATATTTGTTTTCAGAATTGAATTGAATTTTATCTTCAATCTTTTTAGTCAAAGGAATTTTCCCAACAAATGTAAGTATAGCTTTATCAGTAGAATTTCCACCTGTTACTTGATTATCTTCAAAATAAGCATCATTATTGTATAGAAGAGCATCTATAAAAATATTTTTTAAATCATCTTTCATATCATCTAAAATGTTAAAGTGAGTATCATCTGGTAAACATATTCCGATAACTGAAAGTTTCCCTTTAGTTAAAGTTCCTGTTTTATCAGTAAGTAAAACATTCATTGATCCACTTGTTTCTATTCCAACTGCTTTTCTAACTAAAACATTATTTTTAAGCATACGTTTCATATTGGAAGATAATACTAATGCAACCATCATAGGTAAACCTTCTGGAACACAGACAATAATGATTGTAACAGCTAAAGTAACAGTTTCTATTACTAAATCAACTACATATTTAGGATTAGTTATTAAACTCATTATAATAGCTTCATCAAAATTATTACTGATAAATACTGAATTAAAAATATTAGAAATTGACGCTAAAATAGCACCAATATAACCAATTCTAGAAATTATTTTAGCAAGTTTAGTTAAACGAATTCGCATTGGTGAAGGTAAATTATTTTCAGTTAATCCCTTTGCAATTGAACCATACACTGTATTAATTCCAACTTTTTCAATACGAATACTTGCACTTCCAGATAAAACTACACTTCCTTTAAAAACCCTTTGACCTAAAACTTTTGTTACCTCTTTTGATTCACCATTAATACTTGATTCATCAACTCCAATTGTTCCCTCTAATAAGACACCATCTGCTGGTATCAATTCACCACTTGAAAGAAGAACAATATCTGAAACTACAACCTCATCATTTTTAATAGTTGCATTTTTTCCATTTCTTCTTACTCTAACAGTAATATTTTCATATTCACTTTGAAGTCTTTCAAATGATTTATTTGATCCGTATTCTGAAAGAGATGATATTAAAGAAGAAAGTAAAATTGATATAAGCATACCCAAAGTTTCATACCAATTTTGATCTTTAAAAAGTAAAACAAAACGGATAGCAAGAGCAATCAACATTATTTTAATTATTGGATCTCCTAAAGATTCAATTATCAGATTTAATAACTTATTTTGTTTTTTTACACTTATGTTATTAGATCCATATTTTTTTCTTGATACAACTACTTCTTCATCTGTTAAACCATTCATTTTCTTCACCTATAAATTTATATGTTGAAAAGTTTAGGTTTATGAACTAAGGAATCTTTAAGGTTTGTCCAATTGATAAAGTATTGCTTGTTAAATTATTAAGCTTCTTTAACTCATCTACTGTCGTATTATATTTTTTAGCAATCGAATACAAGGTATCTCCTTTATTAATCGTTATTTTATTAACTTCATCTATTATCAAAAGTTCCCCAACAGTTATCATATTGCTTGTTTTATTGTTGATACTTTTTAGTTTATCAACACTGATACCATACTTTTTAGCAATAGAATATAATGTATCTCCACTTTTTACTTTATAATAAACTGGAGATTCTGCCTCATTTTTTTCTTCTTCAGTTGGAATGATTAAAGACATACCTATTTGTAAAGTATTGCTTGTAATGTTGTTGGCTTTTTTTATTTTATCAACTGTTGTTCCATATTTTTTAGCAATAGAATATAACGTATCCCCACTTTTTACTTTATATAAAGATGTAGCTGAGGCACCAATATAGTCTAAAATAGCGTCTGCTACCATTGTTGCAAACTGATCAATATTGTTTTTTATAATATTGGCATCACTCGAATTATCAACGTATCCATATCTAATAATAACCGTTTCATATCCAGGAGTTTCACGCGTTAAATAAAAATAATCTTTAGTTGTATCAACTGAATAACGATACTGATAATACTTAGTATCATTCAAAGTCTCAAGTTTGCTACTAATAAGTTTTGGCAAAGTATCTTTTTTACTTAAAGGGTAAATAATTTCTATACCACTAGATCCACCAGAATTTAATGTATTAGATATTAAAATAACATTATCTTTATTAGGATATTTGCTCTTTAAATCTTTTATTCTATCATCGTATGATATAGTTGTATCCCCATTTCTAAGTAAATAAGTATCGACTCCTCTACTCTTTAAAATATCATAAATTTTTTTTGATATTTCAAGAGAAACATTTTTTTCAACTAAACCATTTCCTTTTGTTCCAAAATCTGCACCACCACCACTTGCATTAATAACAACGCTTTTCATTTTTATCACCACTATAACTTTATTAGAGAAAAAAATATTTATTACAAAGCATCTTAAAAGAACAAATAAAACCAGGAAAAATCCCGGTTTACTTTTTTAATAAATCTGCTAAATACAGTTCATCCTTGCTATGTTGTTTTCTATAATTTTTATATTTTTATTAAAAACGTTTTCCCCTTCATTATATCTCCTACTAATATCTTTACCAATCGATAAACGTTTTTCTTTAATCAAATTAAAGTTTATAATTCTTCATTATTTCTTTTATTAAAAACAAAAAAAATTCCAGATATTCTGGAAATCTTTTTATGCATTTTTATTTAATGCTTCATACACTTGAACGCTCATTTTAACAGTAGCACCAACAATTGGATTATTACCCATTCCAATAAATCCCATCATTTCTACGTGTGCTGGAACAGAAGACGAACCAGCAAATTGAGCATCTGAATGCATTCTACCCATGGTATCAGTTAAACCATAACTTGCAGGACCTGCTGCCATGTTATCTGGATGTAATGTTCTTCCAGTTCCTCCACCAGAGGCTACCGAAAAATATGGCAATCCATTTTCAACACGATGTTTTTTATAAATACCCGCTACTGGATGTTGAAATCTTGTTGGGTTTGTTGAGTTTCCTGTTATAGAGATATCAACATTTTCATGCATCATTATAGCAACACCTTCTCTAACATCATAAGCTCCATAACAACGTACTTCACTACGAACTCCATTACTATAAGATTTCTCATTAACAACTTCTAACTTATTATGTTCATAATCAAATTTTGTTTCAACATAAGTAAAACCATTAACTCTAGATATTATTTTAGCTGCATCTTTTCCTAAACCATTTAGAATTACTTTTAATGGAGTTTTTCTAACCTTATTAGCTGATGCAACTATTCCAATTGCACCTTCTGCTGCAGCAAATGATTCATGTCCTGCTAAGAATGCAAATACTTTTGTATCTTCACTTAAAAGCATACTTGCAAGTTTGCCATGACCGGCTCCAATATGTCTTTCTTCAGAAACACTTCCATCTATACAAAAACTTTCTAATCCTTTGCCTATTAAAATAGCTGCTTCGCTTGCACTTTTAACACCACTTTTTAAAGCAATTGCACATCCAACAACATAAGCATAAACAGCATCATCAAAAGCAATATTTTGAACTTCTTTAACACTTACCTCTGGAAATATATTGTAACTTTTGCATATATCTTTTGCTTCATCTAAATCTTTTATTCCATATTCATTTAAAAGCTTTGTAATCTTTTCTATACGATTATTATAATATTCAAACAATTCCATAAATTATTCCTTTCTTGGGTCAATTTTTTTAGAAGCCTCTTCAAATCTACCATAAGTACCAGTTGATTGATTAATAGCTTTCACTGGATCAATTCCTGTCTTTAAAAGTTCTAGCATTTTACCAGTATTTATATATTTATAACCGATTATCTTATTTTCTTCATCTAAACCCAAAGATAAGATATAGCCATCCGTTAAATTCAAATATCTAACTCCCTTTTCTTTAGTAGAATAAACAGATCCAAGTTGACTTTGTTTAAACTTACCTAAATCTTCCATACAAGAACCAATACTAAGTCCTCCTTTAGAAAAAGCTGATTGACTTCTTCCATAAACAATTTGTAAGAAAAGTTCTCGCATTGCTGTATTGATTGCATCACAAACTAAATCCGTATTTAATGCTTCAATTAAAGTTTTTCCAGGTAGGATTTCTCCAGCCATTGCTGCCGAATGAGTCATACCAGAACAACCTACAGTTTCTACTAAAGCTTCTTCTATAATTCCATTTTTAATATTTAAAGTAAGTTTACACGCTCCTTGTTGAGGTGCACACCAACCCACTGCGTGAGTAAGTCCTGATATATCACTCTGTTCTTTAGCACTTACATAAATTCCATCTTCAGGAATTGGTGATGGTCCTCCTACGGCATCACTTCCAATTGGACACATATTTTTTACTTCTTCTGTCATATATTCGCCTCTATTCTAATCATTATTATAACAAATTTACTTTTTCTTATAAATATACTTTACATAAAAAAAAGAAACTTAGTGTTTTTTGTTAAGCTTCCTTATATCATTATTACATGCTATTTTCTTTAACTTTGCTGCTTCAATAAAAGAAACAAAAATATTATTCATATTCTTATCCCTCTTATATAAGCTTTCGGGATGAAATCTCACACCTATATAAAAGCTCTTATCGTGATCCTCAACTACATCAGCATATCCATCATCACAAAAACCAGCAACATTCAAATTTGGGCAAGTTTTTACCCTATTCTTATGTCTTGAATTAACTATCATCTCAGTTGTTTTAACTATATTATAAAATTTTGAGGATGAATCAATATAACACTTATGAACATAATCAGCTTCCATTTGAAAATGCTTGCTGACATCATCTACCCTGCAAATAGAACCACCTAATGCTCTTACTATTTGATTTTGTCCAGCACATATACCCAAGATAGGAATATCTTCATGATAACAATACCTAGCAATAAACTCTTCACCTATTTCATTGGCAGTTCCACCTTGCAAAATAATTCCATCGCATAACTTAATTTGAGCAATAATATATTCTTTTAAAAGATCATCATAACTACACTCTTCTGTTTTTTTCACAAGATTAATTTCTTCATCCGGGAGAATAATTCCAATCGCAATACCACCATTATCAAAAACAGCTTGCTTTACTTCATCTCTAATTCTAGAATACGGTCTAAGTTCATCTAAATCACTTTTTTTATGTTTACAAACTATACCTATTATAGGTTTATCCATAAAATCACCTCATGCACAATAAGGAAATTATAGCATACAACCAAAGAAAAAGATATGTTTCCATATCTTAACTATTATACTTATCTTTTTCACTATTTAAACACATAATATTTGAAAGTTCATTTATTTTTCTATTTTCTTCCTCTAAACTATTACCCAAATGTTCAAAATAGTTTTCTTTAATAACTTTATTACTTATATTTACTTTAGTAGTAATTTCATTGTTGATTTGATTTAACTCTTCAGTTGTATAAGTCTTATCTGTATAATACTTTATCTTATTCTTTTTAGCATTATAATAACCTATTTCATTCTTCCATGATCCATCAGCAAATACAGTTAAACTCTTAGCATCACTGCTGAAAAGATCAGTACCTAAGTAAAGTCTAGGATCATAATCTAAATCGAATAAATTAGCAATTGTTGGTAAAATATTTAAATAGAAAGTATATTCACTGAATTTCTTTGGTTCAATTGTAGAATTATATATTACAAATGGAACTTGTTCAGCATTCATATCTTCATTTGTATCGTAATCCAACACTTCATTTAAATGATCTTTACTAATTCCATAAGGATAATGATCTCCATATAAAACTATAACAGTATCGTCTAGGATTCCACGACTTTTTAATCCTTCAAGAAGAATACCTAAACCATTATCAAGTATTTTTAATTTAGACATATATCTTCTTACATCGCTTGAATACCCAGTTCCATCCGTCATACTATAGTATTTATCACCTTGAATTGAACTGCTACTATATGGTTGATGAGAAGAAACTGTAGTAAGCCATGTCATAAAATGTTCATTATTGCTTGTCTTTTTATCAATTATTTTTAAAACAGCTTCCATAAATTCATCATCATTTGCCCAGTTAATATATTCATTTGAATATTTAATTCCAAGTTTTTGAACACCATAGTATTCTCCACTACCCATATTCTTATGAATTGTACTTCTTGGATAATATGCTTCCGTATAATCATGACTTGAGAAAGTTACATAATTTTGTCTATTGAACAAATTAAATATACTTTCATAATAAGTATTTGCTTTATACTTACTTGCAGTACATGTATTATATATTGAATATAACGAAGTCATTCCACTAAATTCATTATTCATAGTTGCACATGAATTTCTTGGACTATAGTTATTCTCCCAAGACCAACCTTCAGTATATAACTTATAGAAGTTTGGATAATATTCAGGATTAATAAATATATCATTTGCCGATTCCATCATAATAACTATTAAATTCTTATCTTTAAACATACCCGTATAATCATTCTTATCTGTTATAGTTTGATTAATAAAATAGTTACTTAATGCTTTATATTCTGAATTATCTTCATTTTTGATAACAGAGTTAAATGCTGTATCATCAATCACTCTTGTTTTATCAGTTATTTCTTTATCATCATTTTTATCATTTACATAATCTTCTACTATTGTAACAGGATGAATAATTGCTTTTATATCCAAAATACCAAATCCTGTTGTACCAAATTGCTCAATTGTTAAACTTGGATTAGATGCTGTTAAAAACAAATTCATATTTGATGTAGCTTGAAGTTTATTTTGGAAAGCATCATAATATATGGTTACAAAAAATAAATTACCAGATAAAAGTAAAATGACAATCGTATCAGCAATTTGTTTTTTTAAACTAAATTTATAATCTTCTTTATCCATAAATATAAAATAGAGAATAGTTAATATAAAAGGAATAAAAGTTAAAAAATAAATAATTTTAAAACTTAAAAAGAAATCTTTAATATAATCTACTACTGCTCCAAATTGACTTGATGTTTGTAAAGACATATAAACACCTAAAAAGTTATAGAATCCTGCTTGAGCACAAGCATAAGCCGAAACTATAAAGTTAACTATAGATGTACATATAATTCTTATCTTTCTTGGAAAATTACTTAAAATTAGAGCAATTATTGAAGATATAAAAGCTGAAGATAAAAATATCCTAATCATAGAAACATCTATTAATTTAGAACCATTTATTAATTTAAAAATTATATCAACCATTAATATATTTATTAATACTATAAAGAATGTTTTTATATAATTATTACTAAAAAACTTCTTCATAAAAACACTTCCTTTTTTACAAAACATTATAATAATAGCATAGTTTTGTGAAATTAAAAAGAACAAAAAATAAAATTTGTTCAATTTCTATATTATATTCAAATAAGTATAGAAAAAGTTCTTGATTTTTGATATTCTTATAATGAAGAATAAGGGTGATATTATGTTTGGAAATATAATAAAATTTGAAAAATCTAAAATATATGTAGAAAATATTAAAAAAATAGCTGATACTAATTACATCGGTTTCCATGTTGTTTTTGAAGAACCAAATCATAAAACAGTTGGAGAAATTACTGAAATTAATAAAGATGTTATTGGCATACAATTAATTGGTGAAATTGTTGACGGTATTTTTGCCAATGGTGTTATGAAAAAACCAGGAATGAATACAATTGCTAGAATAATTTATAAATCAGAACTTGAGCTTATTTTAGGAAATCAAGATTTATCAAATAGAAGTAACTTACTAATTGGTTCATCTCCTATATATAAGGATTATATAATTACTTCTAACATTAATGAATTTTTTGCTAATCACTTTGCTGTAATCGGTAATACTGGTTCTGGTAAAAGTTGTGGGTTATCACGATTAATACAAAATGTTTTCTTTACAGCTAACAATAATATACCAATAAATGCTCATATGTGTTTATTTGATGTTTATGGAGAATATTACAATACTTTTGATGAAATGGATAAATTTGTAGGTCTACATTTTAAAAAATATACAACCGAGATTCGTTTTGGTGATGCCAATTTACTAACTATACCAGCATATCTTTTAACAGTTGATGATCTTGCAATTCTTTTAGGTGTAAAGGACTCATCTCAATTACCAATACTTTCTAAATCACTTGAACTGGTTAGAATATTTTGCTCTAATGATCCTAAATCAGTGGATTATAAAAATGATATTATTGCTAAAACAGTACTTGATATTTTATCAAGTGGAAAAAACTCTACTCAAATAAGAGATCAAGTTATATCAATACTTACAACGTATCATACCGAAGCTATTAATTTAGATTCAAAAATAAGACAACCTGGATACGAAAGAACTTTAAGACAATGTTTAAATATTGATGATCAAGGTAAAATAAATGCATTAGCTTTAGTTATCAATTTTCTACAAACTTATGTAAAAGTAGATTTAGATATTGATTTAGATGAAAACATAACTTATACATTAAGCGATTTATATTATGCATTAGAGTTTGCTTTAATTAGTGAAGGTATTTTAACAAGTGAATCAGCATTTGATAAAAATAATATTTTAAAATCAAGACTTCAATCTATCATCAACAGTGACAGAAATGAATTTTTTAAATTTGATAGATATATGTCTAGGGCTGAATTTGTTGAAGATTTCTTTAAAACTGGACCACATGGTGAAAATGTTCAATTAGTAGATATTAACCTCTCATTTATTGAAGATTCATTTGCAAAATGTTTAACAAAAATATTCTCAAGAGTGTTCTTTGAACATACAACAAGTTTACAAGATAGAGGATCATTCCCAATACATATTGTTTTAGAAGAAGCACATAGATATGTTCAAAACGACTCAGATATAAACGTTTTAGGATATAACATATTTGATAGAATAACAAAAGAAGGAAGAAAATATGGAACTATTTTAGGATTTGTTACTCAAAGACCAAATGAGTTATCAAAAACAGCTTTATCTCAATGTTCTAACTTCGTTGTATTTAGACTTTTCTATCCAGAAGATCTAGAAATAGTAAAAGGTATTTCATCAAATGTTACTGATGAAACACTAGAAAAAATAAAAACATTAAAACCAGGAATGGGACTTGTATTTGGAACAGCATTCAAAGTCCCTCTTCTAGTAAAATTCCCACTTCCTAATCCAATGCCAATATCAACATCAATTAAAATTGATAAAGTTTGGTATCAATAAAGACGATAAGTCTTTTTTTTTGCAAATAATCTAGTATTACATTTATTGTCTTTAAATTATATACATCTCCACTTTCATTATATACGTTCGCTGTAAAGGTACTTACTCCATCTTTATATTCTAAACTTGCATCTTCCATTGATAATCCTTCCACTGTTTGATTTCTTAAATATCCTGTATTTGGATCACTTAATGTATTTCTTATTATCAATTCATCTATTACTACTAGAAAGACACTTCATCCATTATTTTTTACCTTTTTTGTTTATTTTTGTCAAAATCTATTTACTTTTCAGCAAAAAAAGCAAAAACATGTTTTACATTATTTTTGCTCATTCTTTTAATATATAATTATATAATTTTTATTACTTTTATATTTATTAATAATTTCTTCTTTTATATCTTCATCATTTCTAGAACTTCCATTTAAATAATTGATTCTAGTAATATACATATCATCATATTTTTGTAAATCATAATAACTAATAGACTCTCTATCTTTGATATATTCATCATATTTTTTTTCATTATCATGCATTATATATAAATAGGATATATAAGAATAATCATTTGATAAATAATAAACATAATATTGAGTTTTCTTTTTATTAGTTATAACTATTTTATCATTCTTAGTAACACCTAAAGAAGTAACAAATTCACTTCTTTTGTTTTTAATATCTTTGCTTAACTTTGGAGCACATCCAGTTAACAAAAGTAAAATTAAAATTAATACTGTAATTCTTTTCATATTTTCACCTAACAATAAAATTATATCATAGTTGACTTAAATACTTAACACTTATATAATAAACGAAAAAAAGGAAGTGTTATTATGTTATATCGTGCATTAAATGCATACGATGTAAAAAATTGGAAAGAAGAACAAACGATAAAAGCAAATATCGGTAGAAGCTATAATGAATATAAAAATAAAAAGTCAGCTAAGGCGAAAAATATTTCAAAAATTTTTTCTGAAGTATATTATCAAAAAATGTCTTTAGCTTTGGATCGCATAATTGCTCACGTTGGTGGAAAAAACATGAAATATAGTTGTTGGATTTCAACATCAAAAAGTTTTAATTTTGTTGCTGAAGAGTATGCAATTCCTCAAACTGGAAAATATAATATAGATATGTCAAGAAAACCTATCGCGATAATTGATAAAGAAAAAACATTTGGAACTATAGCTACTAGAGATGAAGCCGGAAATGAAAACATTGCTAAACATTTTGGAGAATGTATAGATATTTCAGATGATAACTTAAATAAGCTGTATGAAGCCGGTATAATCTATCCTTTATATCAAAATGACGATGCCTGCCGTACCGTAAGTGATGCAGCAAAAGCTATAAATAACAAAGGAAAAACTAAAATGACTGGATTTAATAATTTTGCTAAAGCTGCTTACGAAGTTTTATTCTTTACAGTGATAAATAAAGAAAATATCATTTCGGTTATTTCTCCATTAATGCAAGATATATTATATGTATTTACTAAAGATGCCAATACAAATGAAGATAAGATTGTTTTAGAAAAATTAAAAGAATTTATCAATATTGATGTAGATATTCATAACTATGAAAAATACGGTTTTACATCTCAAGAAATAAATGTTATTGAATTTTTATATACTCAAAGAGAAGATGGTCTATATAATTCTTTAGTTGATTTAATTCCATATCTTTATGATGAATCAATAAATATTATAGAATTATATGAAATATTAAAAGACGTAAAAAAATCTATTTTAAGAAAAATAACTGGAGTTGAAAAAATAGAATTATTAGATAATGAAATATTCGTTTCAGATTATGATCACTGTGTTAACAGTACCTTATTTGATGGAAGAAAAGTAAACAAGCGCAACAAATATGATATTATCTTTTTCACTGATGAACAAAAGAAATTAACAAGAGTTAACCCAGCAGTATAAATTTCACATAATTTTTATATAGAGTATGCTATAATGTTTATGGTGATGATATGAAAAAAATAAAAAATCTTTTTAAGGAACACAGTCCATATTTACTTATATTAACTTTATGTGAAGGAATATTAAGTCTTGTTTGTACTCTTTCTTTTGTTTACTCAGACTCCCTTAGTTATAATGATTCTCTAATATATAACTCCTTGGGAATAGAAAAACTTTTAGAAACATTATATTCTTCAACATTCTGGGCTTTACTACTTTTGATACTTGCATTCATATTTGTGCTTAATATTACATGTATTAAATATAAAAATCTTGAACCTGGATTTATAAGTATATGCCTTTGGGTACTTATGTTCATATTATCTATTAATTTAACAAAAAGTTTAATGGATAATCTAATGACATCTTTATTATTTATACCAATTATTGTAATTAACATAGTTGCTTATAAAACCGAAGAAAACAAACTAAAAAAGAGAAAATCTAAAACTAAATAGATTTTCTCTTTTTAAATATAATAAGAAGTAAGAATATTATTATTAACACTAAAACCATAATTATCATATTAGGATTTTCTTCAAGTTCTTTATAAACTTTATTATACTCACCTTTCATAATAGAACTCAATATTGTATTGTCTTTAGTCTTTTCGATGTTATTACAATATCCCTCATATGTTTTCATATTTTTCCAGATATTTAATTCTTTATTAATAGCTTCACTTTCAAGTTTGCAAAGTTCATTAACGTATTTATATTTACCATAAATATATGCAACTTTAGCATAACCATTTTCCACAAGATAACTTTGTAAAAGTTGATCATCAACAAATATCCAACCTAAACTTCTACCATATTTATCTGTTTTACTAGCTTTGTCATCAATTTCAATCTCAATCTTTTTAGCATTTGTTAACATATTACAAGTGACTTCACTCGCAATATCTCCATAAGTTTCCTTCTTTTCTGGAGTATTTATTGCTAGAAAACGATACTTATAAGATTCTCCATCTACTATAAAATAAGCAGTATCACCATCAACACACTTTTCTAATTTTGCACTTTTAATGCTACCGGCATAAACATTACCTGAAAAAACTAAACATAAAATTAAAACTAAAAATACGACTTTATTTTTCATCTAAATTTTCTCCACAATTAGCACAAAACTTATCATTATCTTCAACCTTTTTGCCACAATTTGGACAATAATTCATTTTGTATTGATTTCTCTTAGATTCATCTTTTATCAAGAATATTACACTTATCATAAGAACAAATCCAACTAAGAACAAGTACATAAATAAAGGAATATTGCTTAATGATGAAAGCATTGATGCTAGTCCTACAAAGGCATAAATAAGCCCTGAAGCTAAATACAATTTATTATCTTCGCGTTTTATACTATAAAGAATCATTACAAGTGCAATAACTAAGATATAGATATCCACATACATTACACTCCTATATGCAAGTAAATCCGTTAATACTACATCTGTTACAATTATATTAAATAATCTTTTTTCATTATCACTTGGAATTACTAAATAACTGAATAAGTATATTCCTATAATTGAAATAGTTACAACAATCAATTCATATAACCATGGAACACTTATAACACCATCAATATATAATGATAAAACTACAAGTAAAGTCACAACTGAAAATGCTGATTTTATTCTATCATGACTATTTTTGTATAAAAGAATCATATATAAGAATCCTAAAATTAAATACTTAATATGATTTACAGGTAAATCATTTATTTGAACAATTGGAAGAATAACTAAAAAAGCATATAACATATAATCAATTAAACTATTCTTCTTATCATCAAATAGAGTAACAAACACATAATCAACTAATATTACTCCCAAATTCAATATAAAGTTAAGAATCGTATTAGTTGGAAGAAGTACTAAATTTGTAAGAATAGCAGCTATCAATATAGAATAAACTATCTTAAGCCCATAATCTTTATTAAACCTATATAAAAGAATTAAAGCTATATTAACAATAAACAATCCTAGATTATAACTAATTGAAATATAATTTTTACTTATGAAACTTAAAGCAGTAATAATAATAAACATAATTCCAACTGGTAAAGCATAAGTGTTAAACTTATCATCTTTAAACAATATCTTATTGGCAATCATACTTATTAAAATCAATACTGATGATACTAAATATGCATACATTGTATGATTAATTAAAATAGCTGTTACACCTATTAGATAGATATAGTTAACAATCTTATATGAATCAACTAAAATATTTTTTTTAACAAATTCAAAATATTCTATTATCAATATTACTAGTAAATGGATACTTGTAATTATTGGTAAACTTATATCATAGTTTACTTTATTAAATAAAATCATATCAAATAAGAACAAACTTCCAAATATAAGTAAAAGAGATAAAAGAGATGTTTCCATATCTTTATTTCTACTCATTACAATGATTATATTTGCTAAAGTTATAACTATAAATATTAAAGCATTAATAACACTCATATTTTCAAATAAAACTATCATTATGCATGGAATAATAAATGTAAATAATTTTGATACAGTATAAATGCTTTTTTTATAAGCAAATATATTTAAGAAAAATACTAAAACTGATAAAGCTATAATTATATAAAACATATCAACATTATAATATTTAAACATTAAACTGATAAGTACAAAGAAAGATACATAAGTAACTTTAATAAATTCAATATTTTTATAAACATAAGAAACTATTATAGAAAATATTCCAACAAATATCGAAATTATTGAAAGATAAATATAAATTGCTCCTTCTTTTTCAAAAAATTCACTTAATAAGTCAGATCTTGAAAGAACAGGAAATATCATAAGTAATGATACAAAACCTATTCCAAAGAACCATTTGCTTGATAATTCCAGTTTTAATTCTTTCATTATTATAAATGATAAAAAGAATTGAATAATAGCAAATAATCCTAAAAAGACAGCTCCACTTTCGTAACTGATATTTTTATTTGATAAAACTATTCCTAACATCGCTATAAACATAATTATTCCAGCAAAATTAAGAACATAACCTAAATTTTTAGTTTGTCTATTCATCTTTATCAACCCAACGCAATTCCTTTGCATTTTCCTTTATGTTTAAATTTTTCATAAGAAATGCACATTCAATAAGTTCCATAACTGAACCTATAATCATTACTACTCCAATAATTCTTAAGAAAGTTTGAGCGCTTTCAAATGGATTTGCAAGAAGTAATACTCCTAAAGTTATTCCAAGCAATGAAAACACCAAATTATATTTCCAAGCTGTAGAAAAATTTCTTATATTAATTGCAAATTGAAGTTTAACTATTGATTTAATGCAAATAGTTATACCTATTAAAATAGTAATAAATTTTACTAAACTTTGAGTATTAATTATTAAGTATAATCCAACTCCCAAAGCAATTACTCCAAGAAGTAAAGATTTGCTTATCATTTTTTCTTCTGGTGTTGATTTAATATAATCAAATACCCAAAAACATCCAATAATAAGAGTCATTATTCCAATAATCATTGTAATAATTTTTAAAGAATTAGCTGGTTCCATCATAAGTACAACACCAAGTATCAATGTTGCAATAGATGAAATCAAACACGTCTTTCTATATTTTTTAGCACTACTATATAACATATAATCACATCCTAGATTAATTATATCACGTCTATTATGAAATTTATACGAAAAAAAGCATAAAAAAATGCAGTAGGCACTGCAACTTAATTATACAAAATTTATCTTACTTCTTCAATACTTTCAATTTCATTTAAGTAAACTACTCGATACTCTTCTTCATAATCTCTTATGGTTAAGGTTGAATAAAAAATCATGTCTTCATAATCTTCAAAATCTTTAATTTCTACCAAGAGACCTTCTAAAGGTTCGCCCTCTTTAAATTCGATATGTACACACTTTTCAACTAATTCATCTAATTTCATAATGCACCTCTTAAAAAAATTATAACATACATAATAAATTATTTATATATGTCAAATAAAATGTATAGTTGAAATTTTACTCTTTCTTTTTTTTATCTTTATATTATAATTATACTAGGTGGTGTAACTAAAATGTTTTTTCACGATTAGTCTTAAAGATGCTGAAGAAACTTGTTTGGATTTAGTAGTTTATTAACAACAGTTGATGATTTACAGAATACAACCCCGGATAATATTAAACACAGGATGTGATTTATTATTATTACTAGTGTATCATACTTATATTTTCGGATATGAGTGCTAGGCTATTTCATAGTAAATGAAAATTTTAAAAATTTATTTTATGACTTTATGTCGAATTTTAAAGTAGTATCTCATGTGTTGAGATTAAAATTTATTAATACTGGAAAATAAATTTTCCCCAAAATAACATTTTAATTTAGGTATTAATAAATAATAAGTAAAAGAAAAAAGCAACTAATTAAGGTTGCTTTTTTGATTGTCTAAATTTTTAATTATGTCATCAATTTCTTTAGAATCTTCCGAATTGAGTTCAATTCTAAAATTACGGATTCCTAAATTATAATAGTATTTAAGTTTTTCAAGATTATTTGTTACTTTAGAATCAAGTATATGTGTTAAATGATTTTTTACGTCTGTTTTTATTGGATATTTACTTCCATTACGATCAACTAGTTTATATTCATTTTTCATACATTTAGTACATACAGTATCTTTATTAGCAACTTTGTTTACTGGACAATATTTTGTTATCATAAGTTCAAAAGTACTATAAAGTAACATCTCAACATTATAGTTATTGTGTTTCATAATACGTTCAATGTTATCATCTTCAAGTTCAATCGATAAAGTATTTATATCAACATATTTAGATAGATAATCCAAAGTTTCATGATTAGTTATATTCAAGAAGTAATCACTTATTTTGGCTCCATCATATATTTCACCTAATTCAGTTGCTAAAGTATTTTTAATATTTGTCTTTTCATAAATTCTAGAACCGCGATAATATATTTTAGGATTATCTTTATATAAATTATAAAGATTTCTATCTATTACATAGATACGATCAAAATAAGTTAAACATTTAAGTAATTGTTCTTCATCTCTTACTAAAACACTTAAAGTTAATTTTTCTTCAAGGGAATTTTTATGCATTTCTTCATTATCTTTTCTTTGAATTACTTCTTTTTTTGAATTTTCACGAATAAAAATTAGTTCTTCAACTGCATTTCTTCTTATAGCATTTAAATCTTTAATATTTATAAATTTAGATTCAAATTCTCCGACACTTATATTAGCTATTTTAAATGGAGTATTACCAAGTTTGGATAATTGTTTAATAATATCCTCCTTTTTTATACTTATATTTTTACTTGGAAAAACTATATCCGCCTCTTTTTTAACAACATTGATTCCATCAGTTATTTCAAGAGTTGCACAATTTTCATTATGAGTAAACATCACATCAATATCAACTTTTCTAACCGGTAATTCTCTATATTTGTTAATTATCGTTATATCACTTGTTTTATTAACTGAATCCCCGACACTTGCCTTAATTTTATTATCAATTACAGCACTATTTTTACAAACACTTGTAAGTTTTAATGATTCATCATAAAGAAAATTAACAATCATTCCATCATTGGTTTCATTTATTCTAATTCCATCTCCTTGATTTAGTTGAGAATCAAGTTTAATATAGATATATTTATTTGTTACCTTAAAGACTTTACCTAAATGAACTCCTACATGATTGGATGTATGAATATTGATAATTTCATCATTAGTTGCATTAAATAAATATCCATAAGTATATTGTCTATTAAATATTACTTTTAAGTCTTCTTCATATTTGGATACTCTTAAGCAATCTTTTCCATAATAGTAATCAATTAAATTACGGTATAATCTAGTTACACAAGCAACATATTCTGGACTTTTCATACGTCCCTCAATTTTTAATGATTTAACACTTGAGTCCATGATTTCTTTAAACTTACTAACCGTTTTAAGCTCTTTTGTTGAAAGCAAATACTTAGAATCAGTTTTTACAAATTCATCATTTTCAAGCAATTTATATGGAAGTCGACAAACTTGAGCACATTCTCCACGATTGCCACTTCTTCCTAAAAGAACTGATGAAAATAAACATTCTCCAGAATAACTTACACACAAAGCTCCATGAATAAAAATTTCTTTTTCCATTGAAGTTTTATAACTATCAATAGTTGCAAGTGACAGTTCACGAGCAAACACTACACGTTTAACGTTTAAGTCTTCTAAGATTCTTAAACCCGATTCACTTACATTGTGAACTTGCGTTGATGCATGTATTTCCAAATTAGGTAAACGTCTTTTTAAAAGAGACATAAGACCTAAATCTTGAACAATCAAAGCATCTACTCCAGTTTTATGTAAAAACAAACAATAATTATAAACATCTTCTAGTTCAGATTCAAAAACAACTGTATTAACTGTAACATAAATCTTTACACCATAAAGATGTGCAAAATGAATAGCTGAAATCATTTCTTCATCATTAAAATTGCCTGCAAAAGCACGCGCACCGAATCTTTTACCACCTAAATATATGGCATCAGCCCCATTCATAACTGCTGCTTTTAAAGAATCCATATTTCCAACAGGAACTAAAAGTTCTTTCATAATTCCACTTCCTAACTAAAAAAACTGAATAACTCAGTTTAATTAAATTTTACTAAAGAATGAGCAAATCTATATCCTTTTATGGCTATAAATCTTCCAAATTTACCTGGAATTGCACAAGCTCCAGCTTTTGAGAATATCAACCTTTTATAAAGTTTAGGATTATTTTCTTTTATACTCTCCCATAATTCTTTATATTGTTTTTCTCCTTCTTCATTCATCGCAAGACGAGAAAAAATTGTTCCAATTGTCATACAAAACACACATTCTCTATACATCATTTTTCTTAATTTCTTAGACTTTACTTCATCTAAATCATATTTATTACATACAAGTTTAGTAACAAGTACTTGATGTGAACTTCTTTTAATTAATTGAGGTTCTTGAACTGATTGATCTTCTCTTCCAATAAAATATCTATAGAAATCTAAATCCATATAATAAATTGTTTTAGTATTTACAAATGGAATATAAATAAATAAGTTATCTTCATAGAAAGTATGTTTTGGTAAATCCATGCTTGACGCATCTAATACACTTTTTTTATACATCAATGAATGAAGCGATAAATATTGAGTTGGTTTAAATTTCTTCATTTCATCCCAAGTCATTTCTTCATTTTCTTTAAACACATTTTTAAATGAAATAGTTTGATTGATTCTACCATCAGTATAAGTGTAAACATAATTCATAATAATTAAATCTGAATCAATTTTTTTAATCTTTTTAAGCAAAGTCTTATATGCCTTTTTATCAACCCAGTCATCGCTGTCGACAACTTTAAAATATTTTCCTGTAGCAAGACTTAATCCTGTCATGATACCCGCACCATGGCCACCATTTTCTTGATGAATAGCTTTAACAATTGTTGGATATTTTTTTTGATACTTATCAGCTATCTTACCTGTTTTATCCTTAGAACCATCATCTATTATAATTATCTCTACATCTTCACCACCAATAAGTAAAGATTCTATACAATTTTCCATATAAGCTTCTGAGTTATAACATGGAACTACAAAAGATATATACTTCATTATTAACACTTCCTAACACATTCATTATACCAAATATAAATTATCAAAACAAATAAAAAGACATTAAATGCCCAATTCACCATCTTTTAAAACAATTTCCTCACCACTTAATGCACTTTCAATACCAAATTGAAAATCTTGATACTCTTCAGTTTCATTTACTACTATAACATCAATAGTTTTCTTATCAAAAGATTTAATTAAATCCATAGTTCTACTAGAACATTCAACTTTTATATTTCCTTTAAAATACACTTTAAAATAACTATCAAAACTATTATAACTAGTAATATTAAGAGAAACAACTCTAGTTTCATTAGGAGCCAATATTCTATTTTCATCATAGGTTAATTCATTGCTTACTAATGAAGATGTTAAAACATCTGTTTCTGTTGTTGACGGATTTATAAAATAAGAAAACGAAAGAGATGTAAAACAAGTACAAATTATAAACATAATTGATATAGCTAAAAATATGGTTTTATTTTTATTATCCACGATTATCACCTAGCATTATTATAGCATCTATTTAAATTACAAACAATATGATATAATTCTCATAGGTGAGATTATGAAAGAATTTTATATCCTTATACTTTTATTTTATTGCTATTCATTTATCGGATGGCTTATAGAAATAGTAGTAACTTTATTAAAAATGCACAAATTCGTTAACCGAGGATTTTTAATTGGTCCAATGTGTCCAATATATGGTTTTGGTGGAGTTCTAATAACATTGCTTTTAAACAATTATGCAAAAGATCCTTTAGTTTTATTCATAATGGCGATTGTTCTATGTGCAACCCTTGAATATATTACTTCATATATTATGGAAAAAGTATTTAAAAATCGTTGGTGGGACTATAGTGATCAAAAATTTAATATCAACGGACGAATTTGTCTAGAGTGCGCTATTCCTTTTGGTATCGCTGGTATTGTAATGTTTTATGGAATAAACCCATTTTTAATAAACTTGTTTTCAATATTTAATATGATAACATTAAGAATAATTTGCTACGCATTATTAGGAATTACGTTAATTGATATAATTTTATCGTTTAACATTATAATGTCATTAAAGAACATATCCAATACAATAAGATGTGATTCTACAGAAATAATTACTAAAAAAGTTAAAGAGATATTAAGTAGTAAAACTTTTTTACATAAAAGATTAGTTGCATCATTTCCTGATATGAAAGTTTTCAATAAAATAATCGTACTAAAAAATAAATTAAACAAGGATAAAAATAGACTTAATGAAGAATTAAAAGAAACAAAAAGAAGATCAAAGAAAAAGAAATCAAAAAAATGATTTCTTTTTTCTATTTAACAAGTTTTTTCATCAATTGAACATGTATTAGTATCAGTATTTAACTTATCAAACATACAATTAAATTGTTCTTTAATTTTACATTTGATTCCTTCATCGATTTCCATATATGGATCAGTTAATTCCTTTACTATTCCACTTTCCATACTTATAGCTTCCCCATTTTTTACAACTACCACATTTGGAGCATAAATTCTTTTTTCATCAATTTTAACTTCTTTAGTTTTTCCTTTTTTAGTTTCATATTTTAAAGGATTATAATCAGTTAAAACAGGATTTAGAAGTTCAAGTAAACGATAATATGCATCTGTTCCTTCTTTAGTACGAACAGGTTCATTACTATCATTTAATTCATATGTATCACGAATTTCTTTTATATCAACATAGTATACTTTTTTTACACCTTTTTCTAATGATGAATCAATAAGTGATGTCATTACACTTCTACACCATGGACAAGTACTAAATCCAAAATATACAGTAAAAGTTTTATCTTCTTCAATCATCTTAACTAACTCTTCGGCAGTTTTATAAACAAACGGATTATTATCAGCAATTGTTAATTCTCTTACTTTTTTTCCATTTCCTAGGTCATTATTATTAACACTCTCATATTCATTTTTAAATTTATAAGCATCTGTTACTGTAGTTATTGGAATATCATGCTCTGCATACAATTCAGAAAATATATATACTATTCCAACTGTCACCAATAAGAATAAACAGATTACAAATATTATTGTTCTTTTCTTCTTGTTCATTTTATTGCCTCATTTCTTTAAAATATTATAACAAACATATATAAAAAAATAAATAAAAAAAATAAATTGAGTTATAATGTCCAATGTAGTATAATTTCATTAGTATTGGGGACGATGTGATGAAAAGATTTTTTAATAAATTTAAAAAAACAAAACTGAGCACAAGATTAGTTTATTTATTTGTAACAATTATATTTATTGGAAGTTATAGTTACTTATTTAAATCACTTTTGTTGCTTAATAATATAGAAAATAACTTAAGAATTATTGGACTTATTTCCTTAGGAATAATGTTATTATTTTATGTTTTTGGTTCTCTTCTTTTACTTTTATCAAAGAAGAATAAAACTGTAATCGCATTATCCTTCCTAGCTATGATTATTTCTAGTTTTTCTATCATTGCATCACTTGCCATAAATCGTGTATATGGTCTCTTAGATAATATGAGTAAAGATAAAATTTTATATACAACTAATATGATTTTAAAAAAAGATAAAGAATTTGTTAATGATGAGTCATTTAAAGTAGGTATCTTAAACAATGAAACAGATGTAGAAGGAAATGTTTTACCAAAAGAATATATAAAGAAAAATAATTTAAAGATAAATGTAAGTGAATATAATTCAAACTTTGAATTGCTTGAAAAATTATATAATGGTGAACTTGATGCTATCTTTATTACAAGCAATTATGTGATCAATTATGAATCATACGAATCATATAAGAACATTGAAAACGATACTAAAATAGAATTTACTTATTCTAAAGAATTAAAAAATCAAGATATCATTGAAAATCCAACAACCGTAGATAAACCTTTTACAGTTTTAATAATGGGTGTTGATTCCACAAGTGATGTATTAAATGCTAATCAAGCTTTTAATGGAGACACACTTATGCTTATAAGCTTTAATCCTCATACATTAAATGCGACTGTATTTTCAATACCAAGAGATACCTATGTACCAATTGCTTGCTTAAAAGGAGAATCATCAAAGATTAATTCCTCTGCAGCTTACGGATCTACTTGTGTAATAAATACGATTGAAAACTTAGTTGATATAAAAATAGATTACTATGTAAAAATTAATTTTAAAGGCGTTGTTGATTTAGTTAATGCTTTAGGAGGCATCGATATAACTGTTCCAGAAAAAATAAATTTTTGTGAGCAAAACTCAAAAAGAAGTAAAAAGGCTCAAGATTTACAATGTATAAAAAGTGGATATCAACATATGGATGGAGAAAAGGCCCTAGCGTTTGCAAGACATAGACATACGCTTCCAGCAGGAGATTTCCAAAGAGTTCAACACCAACAATTAGTAGTTGAGGCAATTGCAAATTCAGCTAAGAATTTAAAAAATGTTGATGCTTTCTTTAAAGTACTTGATTCCGTTTCAGCAAATATTGATACAAACATGTCAACAAATCAAATGATGAATTTATATAATGTTGGTAAATCAATGTTATTTAGTGGAAACTTGGGTTCTATGATAAATATTCAAAAGACTTATCTTACAGGATATGACTTAACAATGTATGTAAATAATTTAAGAGCATCTGTGTATACATTCCAATATTATGAACAAAGTCTTGAAGAAATTAAACATGCTTTAAAAGTTACTCTTGAACTTGAAAAAAATGATCCAGTAAAAACATTTAATTTCTCAGTAAATGACACATATCAAATTCCTGTTATTGGAAAAAAATATTATACAGTAAAAAGACAAGAATCAATTCCTAATTTTAAAAATAAATCAATTGAATATGCAAAAAGTTGGTGTCAACCAAGAAGTATAAGTGTAGTTGAAAACCATGTACAAAACACAAATTACACTGATGGAACAATCATTAATCAAAGTGTTAGAAATGGTATTTTAACTACAGGAATATCATCTATAACATTTGATGTAGTCAAAAACGAGCAAGATTAAATTCTTGCTTTTTTCATGAAAAAATACCAGATTACACTGGTATTATGACTTTTTCTATTTACAACTTCTTTGATCGTTTATAGTTTTAACAATAACTTCATATCGATTTAGTATATCATCTGAAAGAATTGATTCCATAGCAGGTATACTAGCATTCATCATCAAATCAACTGATCTATCCAATAAAATATTATGGATTTCAAGTGACTCATCATGAGTTACAATATTCAAATTTTCATGTTCACAATAATAACTAACCCACTTAATCAATTCATTAAGAACTTTCTCATAATCGTTTTTTGCTACCCTTAAAGATTTTAAGTTAATAGCTATTGTTAACTTACCTATAATATCCGCAAAATCTCTAATCAATGTTTGACTAATCACAAAATTCACCTAACTTTCTCTCTATAATTTTTTAAATATTCGGTAATTTTACATTTTCTCATAAAGTATACTTATTTCTTAAGATTCCTCCAATTCCTTTGTTTCCTTATATTCATAATCTAATCTATTTTGTTTAGTAACAATAGATTCTCCTAAATTTCTTTCTATATCTTCCCTTGCAACTTTTGCTGCATGTCCACCCATTCTAGCAATTTCTTTGTTTGGCTCTAAGCCTTGTGGTTTATGTTTTTCTGCTAGTCTTTTTGCAGTTTCTTCTGATAAATCAGTTAATATTATTTCAATATTATCCATATTGTCTCTCAAAGACTCTTTACGAAGTCCTTTATATTGTTTATATTCTTTTGCAGTCATACCAGACCACTCTTTATAAATTTCGTTGGTTAATATTGCAAATTCTTTACCTTCAGTTATACCGTTTTCTTGCCAAACATCCGTTAATTCTTTTCTATCTTGAATTCCTTTTAATCTTTTTGAAATCCATTTTTCATCGTAACCTTTTGCACGATATATATCTATTGCTCTTTGAGCTGCAAGTGATGGATCAAATACTTCATCAATTCTTTCACTTCCTAATTTAGCTAACCATACTTTTATTGGTTCTGCATTTTTGCTAGGAATTGATTCAATTATTCTAAACATTCCTTCTATATCAACAACATCTGTCAATCTATATTTGCCGTCTTGAGCTTTTAATTTCAACTGGTGACAATTTGTCACCGTTTCATTACCTTCTTCTTTTAATCGTTGTTTTAATTTATTCCAATACTTTCTACTATCCTTACTTTCCGAAATTACTCCAACTATATCAACAACACTGATATAATATTTTTCATCTTCTTTATCCCATACAGTTCTTATTGTTTCATTATTAAATATTTTATTAATTAAATGCATTTTATCTTGATTCATTTATAACCTCCTCCTCTATTTCAAATTTAAATAACTCAATAACATCTTTACATTTTTTGCGTTGTATCCTATATACTAATATCTTATTGTTAGATAATTATTTTTTTTATTACTAATACATCATATCTATAAAAGTCATTACAACGTCTTTTATACCCATTTTTTCTGCGTACAAAGATAGCTTGTTGAGATCTTTATCCTTTCTTTTTAAATACTTTCTTACACTATATTTAATAAGTTCTAAATCTATTCTATTTTTAGATCTAATAATATCACATATACATCTTTCAATATCATATGCTTTAACTTTATTACCCATAGGAGTTTTTACTTCAATAAGGCCAAGTTCATAAATATCATTATCAACATAAAACACATTATGTTTTCTTAAGTGAATACTATTATAGTTTCTCTTTACAGTTATATCATAGACTCCATTTGGATCTTTTAAAGATAATCCATGAAAATATAAAGCTGTTATGTGAGAAAATATTACATTAGGCATACTTATACCGAAAACATAATAATTATCAACATTATTTTTAGTATCAATATAAATACCTGATGCCACTTTTTTTATAATACATTTATCCTGCATAATTGAAAGATACATTCTGTGTATATCAAACATATCAAGTTCTTTTGAAGTAATATATCCATTATTTCTTTTCATAAGTTCTTCAATAATTTCGATATTGCTCTTATCTTGAAACTCCTTTATAGTTAATTTTTCCATATAACACCTTTTGACTTTTCTACTTAAATTATATTACATTCAGTGAATAAGTCAAGTTAGAATTTATATTTGCAAAAAAAATACCAGATTACGCTGGTATTATTAATTCTTTTCCTATACTCAAAACATTACTAGTTAAGTTATTAGCAACTTTTATAGCATTAACTGTTGTATTATATTTTCTTGCTATTGAATATAATGTATCTCCTGGTTTTACTATATGTGTTTTTACATCAAAACTGTTTGGTATAATAAGTTCTTGTCCAATTGATAAGGTATCTGATTTTAAATTATTAAGTTCTTTAATTTTGCTAACTGTTGTACTATATTTTTTAGCTATTGAATAAAGAGTATCACCTTTCTCAACCACATATGCATTAGTAGTTTGATCTTTCTTTTTATCGTTAACTAACAATTTTTGATTAACAGAAATCATATTGTTTTTTAAATTGTTCAAATCTTTTAACTTATCAACAGTTATTCCGTATTTTTTAGCTATTGAATATAATGTATCTCCTGATTTAACAATATAATAGTCTAGATCATCTTTGGAGTAACCAATATAATCTAAAAGAGCTTCTAAAGTTGCATATGCATAACGTTCATAATTTTTCTTTAATTTAGCTGCGTCTTTAGTATTATCCAAAAAGCCATATTCCACAATTATTGATTCATAAGGAGCTGTATCTCTTAACATAAAATAATAATCTTTACTTGGATTAGATGTTCCACGTTTTTGATAGTATTTTCTGATTGTTTGACCATTTTTAGCAAGCTCATTTAACACTTTGGAGGACAAAGTTTCATTATTACGTAGAGCATAAATTACTTCGGCGCCTTCAGCACCAGGCAATAATCAAAGTGTAACGTTTTGCTATTTTTTTGATAAATTCATTATATAATTTCCAACTACTTCTTTATTTTCATTTATCTCTTGTTGTAAATTCGACCAATCATTTTTCAGTTTTTCTACTTCATCTTTATATTTATCTGTAAAGTGTTCATTAATTTCCCAATGAAGGTAATCTTTATATTTATTAGTATAATCTTCTGTTAACTTATTTTTATCTACCCTAGAACATAATAGTGTAAATCCCATGAATATACAAAAGGCATCTATATGGTCTTTATTATCATTAGTTAAATATATTAAAGATGAATATATTAATATTTCTAAAAAATAAGCAATTAGATAAAAATATAAAGCAAATAAATCTTCATCATTATTTTTATTAACTTCTATCATCATACTAACTACAATTGAACTATGTGTATACAAACATAACTTTTCATAAGTTTCTTCTAATAATGATTGTAATTCATCATCCTCAAATTCTTCAAATAAAACTGGATTAATTTCTTTTAATTTAGATTTAAAATTATTTAATATTGCTGTAGGACGAGTATTTTTGCTTTTACCACATTTTTCTAAATTTTTAAATTCTTCAAATGTCTCTGTTGGGTCAAAAAATATCATCATTGCCATCATTATTTTTTCCATACACGAACGCATCAATGTTGCAGAATCCACTAAGTCTTTTTTTCTTAAAAGTTTATAAACATTATTAATTGTATTATTAGCTTGTTGTAATAGATTAATTGTTTCAATACTAACATCTTCTGTAACCGATAAATTCTTCAGATATTTCTTTATATATCTTCTCATTGGTTTTACAAAATTAGTCTTTACTAATTGTTCAACAAATATCATATTCTTTTCTTCCATTTTGTTCCCCCTATAAGTAGTTTATCTATTTCTATGTTTTCCTTGTTCCAATAGGAACAAAGTTTTTAAATATTATTTAATATACTAAATTTGTAAATTATTTCAATATTTTTATCTTTATCTATTACTATTTTATCAATGATAGCTTGCATTAATTCCCTAGTTGGATTTTCTAAGTCAATTAATGCTTCTATTTTATCCTCATATTTTTTTACATCATCTGTCTTATTTTGCATATCCTTTTCATCTGCCTTTAACTTCTTTATTTCAGTCCTTGATTTAGTTAACAATACTTCAGTTTCATTAGCTATTCTTTTATACATCTCATCTGATACTAATCCTCTAAACTTATCTTCATATAGCATATCTAATTTATTAAGAAGATCTTTTTCTTTTTTTTCTAAATCAAATATTCTTGCTTCTATTTTAAGATTATTTTTCTTTCTATCTTTTAATTCAAGTGCAAGATTTGGTACATTAATCGCTTCCAAATACTTTTTACATGTGTTTTTAATAACTTCTAGTAATGCTTCTTCTAATTTATCATAAGGCATAAAATGTGGATAACATAAATGTCTTCTTGGATCTCTTGAATACTTATTACAATTAATTGTCCAATAATCATGATTCTTTCTATAAGTAATAGTTAGTGTATTGCTGCATTCCTTACAATATAATAGATTTTCAAATAATCTTTTTTCTCTTTTAGTTATATTAGTAATATTGGTTCTTTTAACATTTCCTTGTATTTTTTCAAAAATCATTCTATCTACAAGAGGTTCATGAGTATTTTTAACTATAATCCAATTTTCTTTTGGAACGGCCAATTTCTTTTTAGTTTTATACCCTCTTTTATACTGAATATTTTGAACCATATCACCAACATACATTTGATTTTTAAGTATCTTTTTAACAGAAGATATTGTCCAAATAGAATTATATTTACTCCTTGCGCGAGGATTTTTTCTTTTGAGACTACTTGGTGTTTTAATTTTACTATCATTTAAATAAGTAGTTATTTCTGATAAACCAACTCCATCATTAGCCATTTCAAATATTTTCTTAACCACAGGTGCATATTCAGGATCTGGTAGTAAGTGTCCTTTATCATTAGGATCTCTCATATATCCATAACTTGGAGCACTACCAATAAATTTTCCTTTTCTTTTTTTATATTCTAATACATTTCTAATTTTAACTGAATTTTGTTTACTATAAAAATCATTACATGCAAATATAAACATTACAGAATCATTACTTGATTTTAATTTAAAATTATCATAACTTTCTTGTATAGATATAAATCTTATACCATTTTCAGGAAAATAATTTTCAACATAATAACCTGTTAGTATATGATCTCTTCCTAATCTTGATAAATCTTTAACTATTACAAGATTTATGAGTCCTTTTTTCAAATCTTCCATCATTAGATTAAATCCCGGTCTATCAAAATCAGTACCAGAATAGCCATCATCAACATATTCTCCTACAAAGATAAAACCATTGTCCTTTACGAATTTCATTAGCATATTTCTTTGATTAAGGACACTCTCACTTTCTGATTCGTAAGATTTTCCTTGATCGGCTTCAGATAATCTTATATATATTCCTGCTTTGTAAAACTCTGGTGCTTTTACTGTATTGTTATACATTTATACTCCTTTCTTCTTGTATAACAAATTAAAGCCAATTATATTGTACCATAAAGAACAATATAACACCATTGTTCTACTCATTATCCATCACTCTTTTTATATAATTAGTTATCAACAAGGTCAAATTAGGAGAATCTTTTTTAAATGTTTCTATTATATTAAACATAAGTCACCTCTTTATAGTGTATGACTTTGTTAAACAATTAATTATTCATCTCCTTTTGTTATTTCATTTATTAATGCTTCTAATTTTTTAATTTCCTCTTCACTCATAGGTTCTGGTACTGTAGGTTTACCATTCCAAGATATGATATTACCTTTATCATCATATTCTATAACAGGACCTATATTTTTTCTTATATTATTATTTTTATTATATTGTTTAAAGTTTTCTTGAATACTAGTATTAAGATTTTCTTGTATATCCGATATTCTTTTTTTGAATGCCTCTGATATTTTAATTTTTCTTTTTTCTTTCTTAATGTGCTTTACAACAATATAACCATATTTAGATAAACTACTTATACTCTTTGATATTGTTTGTTTACTAACACCAAATCTCTCACTAAAATACTCATTAGTAGCCCAACAATATCACATTTTCTTGCAAAGTGACAAAATATAAATTAATAGTAATCTTTCAAGTGGTGTTAAATTCTTATCTCCCAATAAACTTGTTGGAAAAACTAATTTAATAAAAGGTTCAATATCTCTTTCCATATTCATTGATATAAGATTACCTTAATAGTCTATTATTTGTCAGTCTTTTAGAGCATAAGAAAAAGAACTGAACAAAGAATAGTACAGCAATTCTAGAAATACACTAGTACTTCCCTTTAATTTTGGCACTTCATTCTTGTTAAGTTCTTATTGAGAACATTGCATAAACTTCCTTTAATAAAGTCGACTTTTTCGAGCACACTCGTTGTGCCCTAATTTAATTATAGCAAATTTTTGCAAAAATTTCAATCTTTGCCTAAATTGAAGATGGAGATTTTTTTATTGTTCCATCAATTTCTATGATTGAACAATTAGAAATATTAGTTTTCTTTTCTTTGTAAAATCTTTCAATTGAATTTCCGTTATCAATCTTGACTATTACATAAAATGAGTATGTTGATTCATATCTTTTAATATATATTGGAAGTTGCTTATCATACCCATGAATTAAATTGTTTTTGCTTAATTTAAATTCAATTAAAATCTTTTCTTTCATATTGTAAATCACAAATTCTATTTGCCCATTACCAACCTTTGGTTCAAATGAATAATCATATAGTTTTAGTTGCTTTGCTACCTCTAACACTATAATAAATAATCTATGACTTGTAACTTCTTTTCTAACATTACGCCTCTTTGTCTTTGAATCGATATAATAAAGTTCCTCATTTAAGCCTAAATCTTCTAGACATCTCTTATAAACAAATAATAATTTATTTACAAATTCCTGTAATGAATTAGATGATTTTGTTAATTCTATAAAAACTTTTTTTTGTTCTAATACCTTTTCTCTTATTACTTCTAGGTTATTTACAATCCCTAATGGGTCATGGGAATAATCATATATTTCTGCTTCTTTCATGTTTCCCTCATAAAGTAATTGTTCCAATAATTCCTTATTTCCTAATAAGCATTCACGCATTTTTTCTTTTTTAGTTTCATTTATAGCCGAAATATTGATATATGCTGTATTAAAAAACTCACATAAATACTCTTTGATTTTTTGATTGTATTCAGATATTGATTGTATATCATAACCATTTAAAACATCGGGTATTTCACTTAATAAATCTGCTGGTAATAAAAATAGTAATTTGCCACTTGGCCTTTTTAAATACTTTAATCCTGTTTCATAATTTATATAATAATCTTTTATACACAATTTTTCTATCATATTGTTTGAATATAAGCATAAATCATCATATATTATTCTACATATCATATCGCTTATTCTATCAACACCAATATTTTCTTGAACTAAAAATAATAATCTATACATAGTTGGATCATCAATATCTTGATTAACTATTTCCTTCAAAGTTAACAAACATTTTTCAGCTGTTTTTCCAGTTAAACCATTGCCGTCAGTTGATTTCATACTTGTACCCAGCCCAATACCACTTGGTTCCGGAAAGTTAAAATGCTTTTTAACTGCTTTCCAATACAAATCATTACAATTCGTTTTTTTCAATAGATTTATGGTTGTTTGATAATGTTCTATAATTTTTTGCTTAGAATTTTTAAATTCAGGTATATTACATTCTGACAATAATTTTGGGTTTAAGAATAATGGAGTATCAAAATATACTAACGAATCCAAAACACCTAATTTTTCAAATATTTCAGATTTAATATTATAATAATCACTTATTTTTATTAATAGACTATCCTTATTCATAAAACTCCTCCTAATATAACATATACTTATAAAACATTATTACTTTCAAATAATTCTTGTCTCTTTGATAAAAACGTTTTAGTTCTAGGTGTTAATACTTCATCTGGCAATTTATCATTATATGTTATTAGATCAAAAAACATTTTGCTTTCTTCAGTTGCATCCAATTTGATAAGAATCTTTCCATCTTTTGAATCAAAACAATAATAGTTACTATCAAATAAACCATGATGGTTACTACATAGCCAAACTCCATTATCTCCAGAATTTGCAAGAACGTATTTTTTGTAAAATGATTCATTACAATGTTCATTATTCTTATCAATTAAATCTTTCATTTCAGGTTTTGATATTATAGCATTAATTTCCCCAGATGCTGTATTTTTTATATCACCTACTCCCCACAAGTGTGCAGCCTCAAGAATATGTTCAATTTCACATCCACATAAATAACACTTAGTTTGAATACCTTTTTGCCTAATATTATTCTTAAACAATTCTTGATTTCTTAGAATATTATTACTTTTTGCCTTTTCATACTGATTTTTTTCTCTTTCAAATTGATGCAATATTTCTTCAGATGTCTCGTAGTGTATATCCAAATTTGCTTTTTCAATTAACTTTAATATTGGGCCAGTAAAGCCAGTTGATTGTTTATAATTTTCTTTACCATCACTAAGATTATATAGTTGTGTCCCGAATAAAAATTCTAAATCTTTATTCTCTTTTTTTGCAAGTATAATTAATGTCCACATCGTAAAGAAACTATCATAACCTTCTGCAGATAATGTTTTAAAAGTATAAATATATTTTTGATTAGGAATAATATGTACTCCATCTTCATCTATTTCATCTTTTGTAATATCATAGTTTTCATCAATACATTTTAAATATGAAGGTACATTTCCAATATTCTTCTTTGATAAATACAATATATCATTTGCAAATTTATTAAATGAGATATATTTAATATCATCATGTGTTTCTTCCATACTAAAACCTAATTGTTCATATTCTTTAAATGATATTTCATCAAGATTTAATATATCAAATCCAATAGTCGCTAACTTTCTATAATTCATAAGATTAGACAAATTTTTAGCATAAGTTGTATTTGTATCTAATAAATAAAAATATAATTTAACATCTTTAGCGCTATTTTTAACATCATAATAATATTCAAAAACCTTATTTAATCCCTGAAATAAATATGTATTAGAATGATAACCATCTTTGCCATACACATACTTTCCACCTACTGTTTCTACTTCTTTCTTTTTATCTTCATCAAAGTTAGTATTTGAAAATCCTATAATATATTTTAATTTATCATTCTCAAAAACAGATATTGTTCTATTATGTTTATCAACAGATCTTTGAGCTTGTATAGTGGCACCTGGTAATTCTTCAATCGAAATCTTAATTTTGTCAGGATCAATATCGACATTATCTTTTTTATATGCCCTTTTTATAGCGTCTTTATAAAATTTTTTATAAGTCGCATAATTACAATTAAATATTTTAGCAACTATTTCCATAACTACCTCCACCTAATAATTTATCACTATTATCTCTTGTCTATCTTGCCTATTTCTCAATGTCATTTTGTCATTTTTTATTACTGTATATCCATTGTCTTTAATCCATTTTTTTAAATGTTGATTTTCTATCGAATTCCTTGTCATCATATTAGATAGCATAAATTTTATACCTCTTTTATGAAGTCTAGTTAAAAACTCCAATAATTCTTTTTCTTGTGTTTCATCCCAACCATTAAATCCTCTTTTGCCATCGTTGTAAGCCCCACATGAATTCAAATAAGGTGGATCGCAGTATACAAAATCACCCTTTTCTATATCTTTTTCAAATCTTTTATAATCCATTGATTTGAATACTATATTCATGCTTTTTGCTTTAATAGAATACGAAACTAGCTTTTCTAACATCTCTTGATTATATCCTGAATTTCCACATGGATTGTTAAATTCCATTTTATTATTAAATCTTATTTGATGTTCAAAACCATAACATATTAATAAATATAAATCCAAAGGATTTCTTGAACCTTTTTCCAAAGAATTATACTTATCTCTAAACAAGTTGTATGCTTCCTTATTCTTTTTTTCTAAACCATATTTTTTTATAGTTTTTTCTATGTAATTATAAGTTGTAAAAAATTGGTCATGTGCTATCTTTTCAAGTAAATCCCTAACAACCCAATTAATGTCATTATATACAACTTTATCAGCTTTAGCATTTATTGAAACTGTTCCGCCACCACCAAACAAATCATAGAAAGTGCTAATTTTTTTAGGAAAGTTGTTTTTCAATAAAGGAAGAACATCCCATTTTCCTCCTATATAATTCAATGGTGAAATATAATTTGTATCAAAATCTTTTTCTATATAAAATAACCATTCATAATGTTCTTTATTTTTTGTGTTGTTTTTAATTTCTCTATTTACTGCACGAGTACTTTTATATTTTACAAAATTAATTTTTTTAAATTCGTAGGTACCTTCCTTTGCATATCTTTTTAAAACTTTTTCAATATATTCTTTTGACATAATCCCTGCATCACTGTAGCTAAAAATAATATGTTTAAAATTAGCATTAGCTATCAACTTTTCAAATTCTTCATGAACATAACCTTTTTTACACCATTTTGATATTTGATTTCCATTATCTCTATGTGCACCTACACCATGAGTTTTAGGGTTATCATTTTTTGCAATTGTTTCAAGAACATGATACTGACTAATATATTGAGTTGGTGTATATGGCGGATCTAAATATAAAATATCCCCACTTATTTTAGTTATTAAATCATTAACATCTTCAATATATACTTCATTTTGATACTTTGCATTTGGTAATGATTCTAATGGAATAAATTCCATCCTTTTTACTGATCTTGGATCCCAAATTTTTAGGAAGGCTGAATAAACACCTGCTACATTTGAAACTTTACTAACACTTTCTAATAAACTTCCTATTAAATAATACTTTTCATATTCGTTTATTTTCTTCTCATCAAACCATACATCTATTGTATTTCTGATAAAATCAATCATTTTAGCATTTTCATCAGAAAAATATTGTCTTCCTGAAATAGTTGGTGCAAAATTATTATAGCAAAAACCTGAAACATAATTCGATGTATCTATATTATTAAAATAATCAAATGGATCAAAACCTAATTCTCTGAAAAAATCTTTATTATATTTTAACTTTCCGTTAGATATTACGTATGAAAAATATAATGTATCATTTGCTAAAATTTCAAATCTATCTTTAAAATAATCTCCTACAGCACAAGTCCCGGAAAACAAGTCACAAAAAACTGCTCCTTTTTTGCCAATTTTTTTTTGATTAATCAATTTTTCTAATTTATCTAATAATTTTGCTTTATTGCCAATATATCTCATAACTTCCTCCACTACTTGTTTTTATTGTTTAAAATAACTCTTTTACAATTAAATCTTGTGAATGTAAATTATTATTTTTACCTAATAATAAATTTTCATAAAATTTAACTAAGTAACTACTTTCTTCTTTTATATTTAAATAATTATTAAAATAATTACTTCTAACTAATGCATTTCTAAAATATACTGATTTATCTTTAAATAAAGTATTATCTACTTCATATCCTAAATTAATTAAATATTTTTCAATAAATAATGCTGTAGTTCTAGTATTACCTTCTCTAAATGGATGTACTTGCCATATACTAGATGAAAACTTAGTAATATTGTTTATTACTTCTACAACACTCATATCTTTATAATTTTTTTCTTTTTCTAAAGATATATCATATTCTAATGATTCTTTTAATGTCTTACAATCACCATAAGCTACTGAATCATTATTAAGTATTTTTTCATGTTTAGAAAAATCTATATTTCTAAATTCTCCTGCAAACTCATAAACATCTTGAAATAAATATTTATGAATGTATTTTAAATAATCTACAGATAATTCAAAATTATCAATTTGTAATAATTCAACAATTCTCGTTGCTACAAAATCACATTCTAATTCATTATGATTTAATTCTTGTTTTTTATCTTTTTCTATATAATATTCTCTTAATTCTTCCTCTACTTGTTTAATAGTTAAATTACCACTTACATTTTCTTCTAATAATTTTTCTAAATATTTAGAAGGTTTTAAATTATCAACTTCTTGAAGGCCTATAGCCATATCCCATTCTAGTTGTTTTACATATCCTTCTGGTTTAATTTCTTCAATATAATCAATATTACTTGAATCCAATTCTTTTTCACTCATTTAATTAATCCCCTATCTTTTCAATATACTTTATTATCACATACTGCCTAATCATTGCCTCTAAAGTACATAACGTATCGTATTGGTTACTACTTATTTCATCATTTGGTTTAGTATAATAATTAGCAACTTCTATTTTTTCTCTATATTTATTAATAGTGTCAATAATAAACTTTTGAATTTCATCACTTGTTGTTTTGTTAGTCAACAAATAGTTTTTATATTTATTAATTTTACTTAACTCTTCAAAAATTTCCTTTTTATCTTTTTCATCATTTATACAATCCAAAAAATTCATATTGTCACTCATATCTTACTGCATAATCTACTAAAGTTCTAACTTTTTCATATATATTAAACACTTTAGAATACTCTAGTAATTTATCTATATCTTTATCACTACTATTAAAATAATCGTGTAATATATTATTTTGTAATTCTAAGTCAAAATCATCACTCTTTAAAATATCACAAATACATCTTTCTGCATTATATACTTTAATTGGATTATTAAACATATTATTAATTTCTTTAATTCCAATATTATAATATTTATCTGCGACATAGTGCACTTTATAATTACTTAATACTCTTTTCTTACTATTAACAGTTATTTCTATTTCTTCTTGCAATTCATTTATTAAACCTAGCATACTTAATGCTGTCTTATATGAATATATCGCATCAGGATATCTTTTTTGAAAAACATATTCGTCATCAACTAATATATTGCTATCAATATATAAACCATGTGAAACTTTATTTATTAAACCATTATCAACATATTTTTTTATTAATGGTTTACTAATATTTAGCTTTAAAAAATCTGATGTAGATATATATCCATGATTAGCATCTAAAAACTGTTTAATTTTATCTTCATTAGTCATAGAATCACCATTTACTTTCATAACAATATTATATCATTTTATTATATTTGAGTAAATAAAATTTACACAATAAAAATAATAAATTTTCAGTAACTGTCAGATACTAATTATATGGGTCTTAGGATACTCCCTAACAAGCATTAAAGGGTGTGTCAACACCATGCTTGATATATTGTACAAGACTAGTAAGTTACCTCTTGTAAGTGGTGTAATTTTTTTATTTTTTCTCAATGTTTTTTTCAAAAAATACTATTAATTTTTATAAAAAATAGCCACCAAATTTAACAAAATCCCATAAAAAAATGCAAAAACATTAAATATAATTAATCAAATATTTTCGCATTTTCTTTAAAACAGGTAAATTTTTATTTTCTAGGCAAGCTTAATAAATTATCCGATGTTGTAGTATTAGGTGTACTTTTAACATACTTTTCACCGTTAGAACTTATTGCAGGTATTACATATGGACCATAATTTGATCCTACAGTAATACTTTTAGGATTCGACTTTACATAATCATGAATAATAGCTTTTTTATACCATCCATCTTTACTATTAGAAAGATATATTTGATCAATTTCTAGCAAGCTATTTGAATATGCACATCCATTTTTCATTTTAATTGCTGTTGCAATAAAAGTAGACATATTTCCTCCTTTCTGTTTCTTCAAATGTTGCACTTTGAGATAAAATATGCTACAATTACTACAGGTGTCGGGCCTATAGTTTCACATTCACTGAAACTATTTTTTTATACAAGAACTCATATACGTAAAATACTTCTCAAATACCCTTGTATGCATTCATTATATATCAATATGCATATTTTGTCAAGTTTCAAGTCATTTCTAACTAGCAAAATATATTTTTGAATACACATTTACATTTATTTAAAATATTGTTAGTCTTTTTTGACCAATAATATTGACTTTTGTAGCAGAAGATTATATAATTATTTTGAGGTGTAATTATGCTTTTAAATATTAAGATAGACAACTATAAAGGTGTAAGTAATAATATTAATATTTCTTGTATTGCATCAAATAAAATTAAACATTCTAATAATGATATTTCGAAAATTTCTGAAAAAACAAAGATATTAAAAAATATATGCATAATTGGTAGTAACGCAAGTGGTAAAACAAGTATATTAAATGCTATAGAAACTGTGCAAGATTTTCTTTTGTTTCCTCATAGGAAAAGCATTTCGAATAACAAAGATTTTGATAGTTTTATAAAAAGAATGACACCAGAAGAATTAAAAAAATTTTTAATAGATATAAATACTTTAAAGCTTGGAGAACAAAATAATCTTCGTTCTAAAGATAAAAGCACTATAGTTTTAGAATTATTTATACCAAAAAGAAAAAATAATATTTCAGGTATATATACTTATACATTAATGTACAAAAGCAATTATAAGGAATCCGGCGTTTTATTAGAAAAATTAGAGTATAAAAAAAATTTTGACAGTAAGAAAAATGAAGTTATCTGTTTAGCAAATAATATTATTGAAAGTGAAATAACTACTACTTTGTTATACCAAAACAACAATAGTAAAAATCAAGAAAAAAATATTGATGATAGAATTAAGTATTATAATACATTTTTTAATGAAATGATAAAGCATGTATCGTATTTGGATGGTAGTGAAGGTGTAGATTTGCTTGAAGCCTTTAATAAACATGGTAATAAGTTTGTTGAACTATGTAACATTGCAGATGATAAAATAATTGATATTACACTTGATGAAAATGAAAAAAAACCAAAAATCTTATTTTGGAATTCAAAAAAAACTTTCTTAACTTTTCCTCAATTATCAAACGGAACTAGAAAAATATTAGTTATAGGATCTATTATTCTAGATGCATTAGAAAAAAATAATTTATTGCTTATTGATGAAATAGAATTAAGCCTTCACCCAACACTAGTAAATTTTTTAATAAATTTAAATTCTTCAAAGGATTTTAATCATTTTTCTCAATTGATATTTACAACACATTCTCCATTTGTTGCCTTTTCTATGACAAATGATCAATTATATTATATTAATAATAAAAATAACAATTATTATATATCTAGTATAAGTAACGCTATAAAAAACAATATAATTACAAAAGATAAAAATCCTGAAAAAGCTTGGATTGAAGATTTGTTAATTAAAAATCCCGATTTAAATAAAATAAAACATTTTTTAAATAATTAATAAAAAGATTCAGTTTAGTTTGAATCTTTTTTTGTTTAATAATATTTTTCCAGTTTTAATGGATTTCTACCAGTGATTTTTAGATTATATTTTATATTTAATATCTTTTCTATGGATGGAATTATAATATCAATATCGCATCTACAATTAAAAATATCTACTGCAGAATTAATATGATTATATAGTTTACTATCATCTAAGCATCCTCTTGAATAACTATTTGCAATATAAAATGCTACTGCATCTGGTATTACATATCTAATTATATACTCTTCAAAATTATCATAGAAAGGTAAATACTTTTCTTGAAATTCTTCATCAGATATATTTCCTTCTTCCATTAATTCTTTTTCTTTTGTGTAACTCATATTATAACTAATCTCCATTTCTTACTATATTTTTGGCTTTAATTGTTATACATAGTCGTTACACAATGATTATTGCCTCCTCCTGCATTTATGTGATTAGACACAACAATAACATTACTATCATTTCCAAAAGCATTCTTAATTCTATTGACTCTTTGAGTTGGACTCAATGTTTCATCTATTTCTCTTGTAATATAAACAGGTATTCCAAGTCTTTTTAACTCATCATACATTATTTTGCTAATTGCTAAAGTCATATTTTTTTCAATTATATCATTTCCACTTGCACCATTATCAGTACCACCATGACCAGGGTCAATTATAATCTTATAATTATTCATAGTATCACCTAAAATAGTGTATGAAAAAAAATGAAATATGGCACTTTTCATATTTCATTTTTTATTAAGTTTTACATACCATAAATTAATATTAATATACAATTTAAATTTTTTTTATTCTATCATATTTAAAATCTTTGAGCATTTCATACTTGTTAAAATATTTATACATTATATTTTTCAGAATATTTCTCAATTCTAAATTAAGATGACCTATAATCCAATTTTCTTCCTTATATTCACCATAATCAAATGTAAAATTTTTCAAATAGTTCTTTTTATACTTAAATAACTCTTTTTTTAAACTATTAAAATTACCATGAATTAATCTTGATCTAATATCATATATAAGTGTAGAAAAATTTTCTACATCAATTTCGTTTTCAAATTCTATTGATAGATCATCGACAAAAAATTTTAATTTATCTTTTAATTGGCTTCTTGTATCTCTTACTGGGTTAATAATCAGCATTTCAATTAATAAAACATAATTTAACAAAGAATATTGACTTTTATCTGCTGATAGCAAAATTTCTGCAATAAAATCCAGTTTAAAATATTCATCAGAGTTAACAACAATTTTGTCATATTTTTTGCCAAATTTTATTAATCCATTTATTTTATTAGCAAATTCTGAATTGTAATTTTTATAATATTTATAAAATATATAAGATTGGTTTTCTTCTCTACTTTTGTATGTTTTCTGCATAAGCATATTAAATATATAACTATCCGGCCAATCAGAGCAACCAGTATTAAACAAGATGTCAAGGTCATTTCTCTTTTTACCTTTACTTCTCTCCACAAAATTATATAAAAATAAAAATTTATATTCTATATCATATTCATTAGTAGGATTAATTAATGGCGTTTTATGAAGTTCCTTAGAGAGTTCATCTTCTTTACACTCAGAGAAAATTTCATCACCCACTAGTAGCGAACTTTCAGAATATTCATAGTCAAATACAATTATATATTTTGAAATTAATGATAATATTTGAGCTGCAGTTAATTTAGAAATATCTTTTTTTAATAATCCTGAATAGTATTCATCATTTAAACTACTTAATATTTTTTTCCTAAAATGGTAATCTTTTTCAAAATTTCGATGATAATCTTCATATAAAAGATACTTAATTTCTTGTCTAAAAAATTTACAATCAGCATTTTTTATATATAAGCCTAACCTTTTAGAAATGCATATAGGATTTATTTTTTTTAAGCATTCTATTCCCAACATAATAGAAACCTCCTAATAAAAATTATAGCATAATAAAAGATACTTTTTTAGCAACATTTCTTAAAGCCTTTATGCATTTTATTTGTTAAATTTATTGCTTTTTCATTTTTCTTTTTATTTTAAACTATCAGTGAATGTTTTTATGTCCGCTTCACTCGCACTTGATGAAAATCTTTGACCTGTTTTCCAATTTCCACCATTTGCCATCTCTTCAAGCAACTTTTCACTTTGACCAAGTCCACTTGATGCTGAAGTACAAAATGGAATAATTGTTTTACCAGTAAAATCATTATCTTTTACAAAATTATTTACTGGCCAAGCAGCTATTCCCCACCAAATTGGATATCCAATTAAAACTGTATCATAACTATCTCAGTTATCAACTTTAGTATTAGTTAATTCTACATTTCTTAAAGATTCATCATTATGTTCTTTTGAAACTCTTGAATTTTCATTTGACCAATTCAAATCATCTGATGTATAAATATCCTTTGGTATAATTTCAAATATGTCGGCATTTAAATTATTAGCTATCTTTTTAGCAACATCTTCAGTATGACTTTGAGCAGAATAATAAACAACCAAATTTTTTCCATTAGATGTATTAGTATTACTATCATTTATAATTGTCTGTTATTATTTTCAGCTGCATTATCATTTACTTTGTTTTTATTAATTACAAAATAAACTCCAACTCCCATCCCAATTACTATTAATATTACTATAATTATTGATAAAACTTTTTTCATATATTCTCCCTACCAATTCTTCTTATCTTTACGACAATCTTCATTATCTCTTCTTGATTTTACAATCTCGTCAAACCATTCAACCATTTTTGGATCTTGATGATAAAAAAATAAACTATTTTGTGTATTCAATTTATTAATTTCTTTCATGTCTTCATCAGTTAATTTAAAATCAAATACATTGAAATTTTCTTCCATACGTTCAATATGAGTTGATTTGCATGCAATAATAACACCTCTTTCAATTAACCATCTAAGCATTACTTGAGCAGAAGATTTACTATATTTTTTACCAATATTAATTAAAACTTCATTTTCAAATAAACCATTTCTTCTTTCTCCAAAAGGTGCCCATGCTTCCATTTTAACTCCATATTTTTTCATATTTTCTTGTGCTTTTACTTGAGCATTAAGAGGATTTACTTCAATTTGATTGATTGCAGAACAACTTTTCTTCCAAATAAACAAATATCACTTAATCTATCAGGATAAAAATTTGACACTCCAATTGCTCTAATTTTTCCTTCATGATATAGATCTTCTAAAGCACGATATGCTCCATAATAATCAGCAAAATGTTGATAAAGTAAAACTAAATCAATATAATCAGTTTTAAGCTTCTTTAATGATTCCATAACCGACTTTTTACAATTTTCATAACCATAATTATCTATCCATACCTTATTAGTAATAAATAATTCCTCTCTTGGAACACCACATTCCACTATAGCATCTCCAACTTCACTTTCATTAAAATAACTTTGAGCTATATCGATACTTCTAAATCCCACTTTAATTGCATAAAGTACACATCTCTTAGTATCCTCTTTAGGTATTTGATAAACACCAAAACCTAGTATAGGCATTTTTACTCCATTATTAAGTTCAACATATTCCATATAATCATTTCTTTCTATGAATATAAACTGACTTCAAATTCTTCTTACTCTATAATCATAAATGTCGGAGGTTACTCACGGTCAAGTATAAAATTAAATTTGTAAAGGAGAAATACATAATGACTAACAAGGCTTTATGTTCACTGAAAGAAACATGTGAAAAAGCTAGATTTTCCTATGACACATTAAAATTTTATTGCAATGAGGGATTAATTCCAAATGTCAACAGGAACAAAAGCAATTATCGAGTATTTGACGATAATGATATAAATTGGATAAAAAATCTATCATGTTAAAAAAAATGTGGAATGAACATCATAGAAATGAAAAAATATTTAGATTTATGTTTAAAAGGGAAATCATCTATTCCACAAAAAAAAAGTTCTTGATATAAAGCTTCAAAAACTAGAAGAAAGAAAAAAAGAATATTTTAGTTATTTAATAAAAACAGAAAATGATGGGGAATAACCATCATTTTTTATATACTCTAGCTAACTTTCGTTTCATAAAGCAAATTAGATTTATTTATTACTTTATCTAATTTAGTTATATCGTTACTTTTATATATTTTATTTATATGTGATAAACTTTGTTTAGTATAATATACTTTTTTTCTCTTTTTTAAACAACTATCACTTACATATAAATCATTTGTATAAGTGTTCTCACTTAAATCATAACCAGTAAATTCATCAAACTTCTCACTTCTATTTATTATTGTTCCAAGATTTTCATAATATGTAACAAAAGCTAAACATTCATTTTCATATTCAAAATAAACATATTTTGTATTTCCAAGCACTGGAGTAGTAAGTTTTAATGAATGATTTTCAAAAGACACATTCATCGTACGTTTATCATAATTTTGTTTAATATAAACATAGTTTAATAAAAAATTAAAGACAATAACCGATATTAAGAAAACAGCAACAAACAAAATGACTAAGTTAAAAATCCTAATAGTTTTATTTTTAAGTTCCACAGTTCCAACTACATCTATCATATTTTTCTCAAACTTATCCTGATATTCATCTTTTTTCAATTTCTCTCCGGATAAGAATTCATTAATTGATATTCCTAAAACTTCACATATTGAATTATACATGGACATATCCGGCATACATTTTCCATTTTCCCATCTTGATATACTTCTACTATTAACATTTAATTTTTCAGCTAACTCTTCCTGAGTTAAGTTACACTCTTTACGCCTTTCAGCAATAAACTTCCCAATTTTTTCTTGATTCATAACTTCCTTCCTTTCTGTCTTTATACTACAAAATATATTTTATATAATACACGACATAAAGTGAGAATTACTTATTTTTCATTATATTCATCCAAGAAACTTTTATATTCACCATTCTTTTTAGTTCCTAAGACACAGTTTAAATTAACATTATCCATACTTTTAAATATATTATGATCAATTTCTCTATTAATTTGTCTCATCTTTTTTACTAATTCTTTCATTTCTTTTCTTTTACTTGTTCCATCATTGATTAAAGAACAACCTTCAGTAAATCTACAAGCACAGTTGATAAATGTAAGTTCATTATAATTTCTCCAAGAAATAATAGCGCCCTCTTTTACCAAATAAAGAGGTCTGATAAGTTCAAGTCCTTCATAATTATCAGAATGAAGTTTAGGCATCATAGTTTTAATTTCAGCTCCATAAAACATTGAAAGTAAAGTTGTTTCAATAACATCATCAAAATGATGACCCAAAGCTATTTTATTACATCCAATTTCTTTTGCTTTATTATATAAATAACCTCTACGCATTTTTGCACATAAATAACAAGGACTTTTAGAATCAATTGTCGATACAACATCAAAAATATCACTTTCAAATATTTCAATTGGAATATTAAGAATACGCGCATTATCCTCAATGTATTTACGGTTATACTCATTATATCCAGGATCCATTACCACATATCTAGCTTCAAAATTAATTTTGCCATGACGTTTTAATTCCTGAATACATTTAGCAAGTAAAAATGAATCCTTTCCTCCACTTATGCAAACCATTATTTTATCATTATCTTGAATAAGTTCATAAGTCTTAACAGCTTCAATAAATTTAGACCATATTTCCTTACGATATTTCTTTATAATACTTTTTTCAATTTCTTTATACTTCTCCATAACACACCTAAATTCTAACCGATAATATTATTCATCACTTCAATAAATTTATCAATTTCCGCGTTCGTTGTCAAATGACTTAAACTAATTCTAATTGAAGAACTAGCAAGTCCTTTATTTTTAGTAACTGCATATACAAGTTTAGATGGTGTTTCAATCGGACAACAAGATGTTTTAGTAGAAACATATATTTCTGAATCGTTGAGTCTTTTTTGAAGATCATTAGACTTCCTATTTTGAACACTAAAATTAATAATATAAGGTATTGAATTATCATTGCTGTTTATTGTAATATCCTTTTTACCTTTTAAATATTCAACAATTCTATTATTCTTATCTATAACGGAAATACGTCTTTTTTCCATATTTTCCAAAGACTTTTTAAGAGCAATAGAAGCAGATGCAATCAAGGCTGTATCCGGTGTACCACTTCGATAAATCGTACTAGATTTTCCTCCATTGATTTGAGGCTTTAAAAACACATTATCACGTTTTACTAAAATACCTACTCCAGAAAGTCCATAAAACTTATGAGGTGTAATAGTTATTAAATCAACATCGCTGTAATCAATATTAACTTTACCAATAGCTTGACTAGCATCAGTATGAAAAAAACAATTTGGATATTCCTTTAAAATAGAAGCAATTTCCTCAATAGGTTCTCTTATTCCGAGTTCTGAATCAACAGAAGTAATACTTACTAAGATGGTATCATCTCTTAACATTTTCTTTAATTCATCAATGTTAATAATTCCATACTTATCAACAGGAATAATCTCAACCTCAAAACCAAGTTCTTGTAAATATGTACAAGACGATACAATTGAATTATGTTCTAAAGAACTTATAAGTATATGCTTTCCCCTACTTTTATATCTTTCACATACGCCTTTAATAACTAAATTGTTGCTTTCACTTGAACCACTTGTATAAATTATTTCATTCTCTTTAACATTAAGAAGTTTAGCAATATTCTTAGTAGCTTCAACTATAACCATTTTTGCTTTCATCCCAAGTGTATGATTTGAATTTGGATTCGCATAATATTCTTTAGAAACGCGAATAAATTCATTTAAAACTTCATCATCTACCGGAGTTGAAGCAGCATAATCTAAATAGATCATATTATTTCACTGGACCTTTCCAATTTTCAAACTTATCTTTATAACTCTCAACATAACTTGCATCAATTACAATTTTCTCGCCCTTAATCGTTTTTTTCTCAACTGGAGCTGGATTGCATCCACCTTTTTCAACACCTATTTTATCAATATGGAATTTATTCTTACAATTTTGACATTCCAAATATTCTCCTTTTTGAATAAAATAGGCTGTTGGTGATGGATTACAAGCTTGACATGTATTAAATGCAATTCTAACTACACCATCAGTTCCTCTAACAAGTATAAATTGAACTATTACTCCATCAACTTCATAATTTGCATAAGTTGCTTCACTAGTAATATTTTCAGTATTAATCTCAATTTCATTTTTTATATTTTTACTTAATTCCATATATTTATTGGTAGTTTCACTTTTAGAACAACTACACATCATCATAGTTAAAAATATCACAAAAAACGAAAATATGATTTTTTTCATAGAGTTACCTCAAGAGTATATCCTAAATCGCTTATACATTTTTCTATAACTGACATTTCAAGAGTTCCAACATATTCTATCACAACTTTACCGTTTTTTAAATCCACTTTAACACCTTTAACTCCATCAATGTTAAGAAAAGATTTTTTCACTGAAGAAACACAATGAGAACAACTCATACCTTTAACAATTATTTCTAATTTATTATTTTTTTTAAACATATTTATCTTCCTTCCTTATTTAATTTCAATATTCTTAAAGAATTAAATGAAACAGTTATACTGCTTAAAGTCATCGCAAAAGCTGCAATCATTGGATTATTCGTTATAGGTAATATTCCAATAGAAATTATAATCATACAAATATTATAGATAAATGCCCAAAATAAGTTTTCTCCAATTATTTTAAAAGTAAACTTACTAATTTTAAACAATTTAACTATATTAGAAAGATCGTTATTCATAAGAATTATATCGCTTGAATTATTTGCAATATCTGTTCCACTAGCAATAGAAACTCCAATATCAGCACTTTTAAGTGAAGGAGCATCATTTATTCCATCACCGATCATCATAACTTTACCACTTTGCTTTAATTCATCAATATTAATTTTCTTTTCCTTTGGTAATACATTTGCACGAACTTCATCAATTCCAATAGATGAAGCAATTATTTTAGCTGTACATTCATTATCACCCGTAAGCATAACTACTTTTTTATTCATTACTTTTAAATTTTTTATTACTTCTTGAATATTATCTCTGATGATATCCTTTACTCCGAATATTGCAACTACTTTATTCTCTTCAAAAACATATACAATTGAAGCCCCAGTATTAACTATATTTTTTTCATAGTCTTCATAATCATTTTTAATATCTAACACTTTAAATAACTTATTATTTCCAATAAAATAAACTTTATCATTAACTTTACCAGTCAAACCAATTCCATCAATTGTTTTAAAATCAACAACATCATATAATTTATCATCTATTTTAAAAGCATTGCTGATTGGATGACTTGTTTTACTTTCTAAGCTTGCAACAATTCTTTTTACATCATTAGAATCACCACCAAATATATGTTCTTCACTTAAACGTAAATCACCATATGTAAGTGTTCCTGTCTTATCAAAAACAACAGTTGATACATCTTTTACACGTTCAAGAATATCACTTGATTTAACAAGAATACCAAATCTTGCACAAACTCCTTCACTTACTACAATAGCAAGAGGTGTTGCAAGACCTAAAGCACATGGGCAAGCACTTACAAGAATTGTAATAAATCTTTCCAATGCTTGAGTTAAAGTGCTACCAATAACCATATAGACAATGAAAGTAAGTAAAGCAATAAAAAATATTGTAGGAACAAATTTTTGACTTATTTTATCTACAAGATTAGATATGTGAGTCTTTGTATTACTAGCATCAATTACAAGTCTTACCACCTCAGAAATTGTTGAAGCAGCTCCAATTCTAATAGCTTCATATTCAATAAAACCATCAACATTCAAACTACCTGCTAAAACATCATCACCTACACTCTTTTTTTGAGCAATTGATTCTCCAGTAATAAATGCTTCATCCAAATGAGTACTTCCCTTAACAATCCTACCATCAACGGCAATTTTCATACCCGGTTTACATATTAAAATATCCCCAACTTTAATCTTATCAAGAGTAATACGTACTTCCTCATCACCCTTTTTTAAATAAGCATAATCAGGAGTAATTGTTACCAATTCTTTAATCGCATCAAGAGTTTTATTTTTATTCTTATCAGCAATAAATCTTCCCAATTTAACAAAATAAATAATAATACAAACAGATTCAAAATATAAGTTTTCAACGCATTCTATTGAACCATTAAAAATCATAACCAAACTAAATAAACTATATAATTCACTTGAAAGAACTCCAAGCATAACTAAAGTATCCATATTTGAGCTTCGATGTAATAAGTTTTTTACACCTGATATTAAAATATCCAACCCATATATCAGAAATGGAATATTTAAAACAGCTAAACAAATTGCATAATTAAGCGGATATTTTTCCATATTCAAAAATTCTATTATTGGTAGACAAACCATATGTGACATTGAAACATAAAGAACAATTAAAGCTAATATTCCAAACAAAATCAATTTTAATTTATCTTTTTTCCTTAAATTTTCTTGAACTACTTTATATTCTCCCAAGCTTTTAAAACCAGCTTTTTTTATTAATTCATCCAAATATTCCTTTGTTAAGTTATCATCATATTCAATTGATGCATTTGCAAGAACTAAGTTAACACTTGCAGATATAATTCCATCCTGTTTATTTAAGAAATTCTCTAAACTTGAAGAACAAGCACTGCAACTCATTCCTGCAATACTTAAAACAATTTTTTTCATACATCACCTACTTAATTACTTTTATCTTATTTGTTATCATATTCATCCAACAACTATATGTAAATTCTCCAATATCATCAGGAGTAAACTCAACTATATTTTCACCAATTTCTAATTTTGTATTTATACCATATTCTTTAATTTTTAATTCATTATTACAACCAGTCAAATATTTTTTATCTACATGAATTATAACTTCAACAGGAATACCTTTATGGACTATCATATTTTGATAATTATCATAAGTTAAATGAAATTCAACAACTTGTTTTCCATCAACCATTTTTGCTTCAACAAAATTATCAGTATTTATAAAAGGCAAATTAATGTTTAAATAGGATAATCCTCTAATAAACATCGACAAAGATAAAATAAATATTAAAACAACAGCAATCTTATTTAAAATAATCTTTTTTTCACCTTTAACGATATTAAATACTAAGCTTGATACAAACATAAGGGGAATAGTTCCTAAACAGAATAGAAACATTGATAAAGCTCCTAGGAAAAATGAACCAGTTGATAAAGCATAAACTTGCATTGCTTGCATTGGTCCACAAGGCATAAAGCCATTTAATAAACCGATTATAAATGGACTTTTTGAACTTTTTTTAAAATTAAATAATTTAACATTTTTTATATGAATTATACCTAACATATTTAAAGACATTATAAACATCAAAACCGAAGCAATAACGATAATAATTCCTGAAGACGTATCATTTATGCTTAATACACTTCCAAGTAAACCAACTAAACCGCCAATAAACGTATATGAAATAAGACGTCCTAAATTATAGAGTATTGGCTTTTTTATACTTTTACTCTTATCAACAGTTGCAACAAGATTTAATGAGCCACACATACTTATACAATGTAGGCTCGTAAACAATCCAGTAATAAGAAGCATACCAAGTGTTATATTAGTATCAATTGTTGGAATAAAATTAAAAATATTAAAGTTAAATATTCTATATATTAAAAAAGCAACAATGACAATTATTGATAATATAAATATGAATTCTTTTAGCTCAATATCTGTTTTTAAATTTTCTTTATCATCACTTATATACTCATTTTTAGTAACATATCCGCTTTTTATAACATTTCTAATAATTTCATACTTTTCAATTTCACCAATATAGTTGATAATAGCAATATTTTTCTCAAATTCAACAGATTTAATATTTTCTATTTTTAACAAAGAAGCACGTATTGTAGTTTCACAATGACTACAATGCATACCATCTATTTTTACACAAATCGTTTTCATTTTAACTTGCCAAAAAGATCAATAATATCTTCTATAACATCCATGTTATCATTTTTTATATCTTCAACCATACATGATTTCATATGACTTTTTAATATTTCACTTCCAAGACTTTTTAAAGCATTAGTAGCTGAAGCTACTTGAAGTAAAACGTCATCACAATATCGATCTTCACTAATCATTTGTTGAATACCATTGATTTGACCAGCTATTATTTTAAGTCTTCTAGTCAAATCCCTTTTTTCTTCATCAGTTCTATGCTTGCTTCTTGTACATTTACACTCCCTTTTCATAACATCACCAAAATCATTATAGGGTATAGGGGGTATATCTGTCAATTTAAAAATAAAAAAAGAAATAGATAAATCTATTCCCACATATCCGTATAGTCATCGTTTTTACTATACTCTTTATCCATTTTATTTATATAAGCATAGTATTTATATAAACTGCTGTTTGGATTTTTATAACTAACTTTTTCGATTCTAACTCCTTTAAGAAGAGACTCAGCAATATATAAGTATTCTGAATCTTTACCAGCTATTAATGCTGTATGCCCCCAACGAGCGATCACATCCCCTACTTTATAATCACCAGAGTTTGCATATTCATATGTTAAAGAATGCATTTCTCCGACATCACTCATATCTTTATGTCTATCGTTAATACCTGCTCCAATATCTCCAACGTCAAGGCCAGAATTGTATAAAGACCATGTAACAAAACCTGAGCAATCTAACCCGTTCGGCATCTTTGCTCCTGGTTTATATCTATTATGATCTTGTAAATTAGTTAATGGACAACCCCATATGGCTGGACCTTTATGCGACACTTTTATATCTTTAAATTTATCTTCACTTAAGTATAGTCCTTTATGATAATATCTTCCCTCACCATCAGCTTTTCTTACTCCTGATTCATGCATTCTACCATTTTCATAAAAGTAAGATACTTTATATTTAAATGACAATGTCATAAATCTTATTGTTTCAATCAATGCTGCACGTGTTCCTTCACCTTTATTTAAAACTCTAGTTCTCAAAGCTTCATCTATAATATGGGCTTCTTCTTCAGTATAGGCATGACAAGGTAAAAACTTTTTTTTATCATCAAGCTCCGGTTTTCTAATCAAATCCGTTACGGTAACACTTACTTCAGCCTTTTTTCCGCTTTCACTTTTTAAAGTAACAACTGATGTTCCCAAGTTAACACCAACTATTTTTCCATCACTTATACTTACTATATCTTCATTTTCACTTGACCACGTTAATTTATAATCATCTTTTGAACTCTCTATATCATAGTTTAATTTTTCACTTTCTCCAATAGCCAAATAAAATGTATCAACTTTAAATTTAATACTTTTTACACCATCATCAATTTCAGTAATTGTTGGTATAAAATGAATTTCTTCTTTTCTATTGATAACGTCATAAGCTATAAAACATGAAATTATAAAGATAATTATTGAAATAAATAAAGATGCTTTTTTCATATTAACCTCACATATTGAATATAATATATAATTTAATATTTAGCAATAAAATAGTTAAAAAAGTAGTAAATTTACTACTTAAATTCCAAGCAAAATAGTTGCTATATTAAAATATATTATTAAAGAGCATGCATCAACTATTGTAGTTATAAAAGGACTTGCCATAACTGCTGGATCAAAACCAAGTTTTTTGGCAAACATTGGTAAAGTACAACCAATAAATTTAGCGAGAATAACAGTTGCAATTAAAGTTAAACAAACACAAAAAGCAACTTTTATACTTACAGCATCAATAATTAAAAGTTTAACAAAGTTACAAATAGCTAAAGTTAATGCACATAAAATAGATACTCTAAATTCTTTAAAAACAACTTTAAATATATCTTTAAATTCAATATCATTTAAAGAAAGTGCACGAATAATACTTACGCTTGCTTGACCACCAGCATTCCCTCCAGTATCCATAATCATCGGAATAAAAGCTGTTAAAATAGTTACGCTTGCTAAAGCCGATTCAAAGCTTTCGATAATTTTTCCAGTAAAAGTAGCAGATATCATCAAAAGCAAAAGCCAAGGTATTCTTGCTTTATAGGTTTCAAATACACCTGTTTTATCATAAGGTTTATCAACAGGTATAATTGCTGCCATCTTTTTTATATCCTCGGTTGCTTCACTTTCAAATACATCAAGAACATCATCAATCGTGATAATACCAACAAGTCTATTTTCAGAGTCAACTACTGGCATAACTGTCAAATTATATTTATGAAACATATTAGCAACTTCTTCTTGATCAGTAAAAGTTGAAACATATATCAAATCTTTTTTACAAACATCCTTTATCTTATTTGTTTCTTTAGCAAAAAGAAGGTCAGTTGCTTCAATACTTCCATATAATTTTCTTTTATGATCTACTACATAACATGTATTAATAGTTTCATAATAACTGATTTCATTTTCTAGTTTTAGAATTGCGTCCCCAACTAATGTTTCACCTTTAAATTCAACATATTCAACTGTCATAATAGATCCAGCAGTATCTTCTTCGTATCTTAATAGTTTATTAATATCTTTTCTCGTGTCATCACTACAATTTTTTAAAATTTTATCAACAATATTTGCTGGCATTTCCTCAAGGACATCAGTTGCATCATCAGCAAACATTTCATCAATTAAAGAAACAGTTTCCTTCTCACTCAGTTCCCTTAAAAGATTAGTAGCTACAACTACATCAAATTCTGAAAAAACCTCAACTGCTTTATCTTTAGGAATAATCCTAAAAACCATAGCTAAATCTGAATTAGATAAATCACTTATCACTTCAGCCAAATCACTAATATTCATTTTATTTATAACATTTTTTAACTCATTAATGTTCTTCTCATCAATAAGTTTCTTTATATTTTCTTTCATATAAACCTCCAAATTTGATATTATTTTTATAATTTATATACCTCGGGTATCCGTCCATAAAAAATATCACCTCCAAAAGTTTAACAAAAACATTATAATATATATTTATTCAAAAAAAAAGATTTAGAAACTCTAAATCTATTTTTTACTTTTTTTAGTATTCTTTTTTGCTGTATTTTTATTAGTTGAAGTTTTCTTACTTTTTGATTCTTGCTTTTCAGTTTTTTCTGTATTTTTTACTTCTTCTTCTTTTTCTTCAACTTCCATATCAGTTTCAGAATCAGGTTCTACATATTCACTAGCATTACTTCTACCAAATAGAATAGCAACTACAACAGCTGCAGTTATACCAAGAATTACATAACCAACAACATCATTTTTTTTCTTTTCCTCTGTTTTAGTATTTGAACCAGTACTATCTACTTTTATAGAACCATCTTGTATTCCAGCAACAACATCAACATAATTTGAATCAGAATATTCCTCATTAATAGCTTTAACTATTTTTTCTGGACTAGATTCTTCTGAAAAACCAGTAAAATATTGATCACCAATTACATAAAATGGAACACCATCAACATTAAAGTTAAAATAACTTCCAACTTTAGTCATAAGATCACTGTTGTTCTTATCACCCCATACTTCATAATCAACTATACGAAATTTAGAATTGATAGTTTTATCTTTTTCTAGTGTTGCAGTATAGTTATGAAGTTTTTGACAATAACCACATGTTGATCCATAAAATATATAAAAATTAATTGGGCCCTTTTCTGCTTTCTTTGTGGTCTTTGCATTTACTGTTACAAAAGGAAATACAACTAAAACCATAATCATTAAAATTTTAAAATATTTTTTCATTACCATAATCCTCCTTAATAAATTATAACATAATATATAATATTTGAGATATTTTTTTTATAAAATTACTGATGTAGATATTCCAAGAGGTATTCCTACAAAATACCAAATTAGAATTAATACAATCCACATTGCTAAGATAACAAGCGAATATGGAATTAAATACTTAATTGATTTTACCAGTCCAGTTCCATCTTTTTCATACTTCTCCATGAATGATACATATATAACAAAGTAAGCCATTGCTGGTGTAAGTGGATACATTATACTAGAAGAAACTGTGAAAACTAGTTGAGCAAACTCAGGTGAGAATCCCGCAGTCATCATCATAGGTACAACTGTGCCTGAAAGAATTGCCCAACGGTTTACAAATGAAGGAAGTAATATTGTTGAAATCATACTAATTATAAACACAAGAAGTATAAGTGGAACTCCAACAAAATTAGTGTTACTTAACATTTTTGCAAGTGCAGCAGTAACCAATGCCCCAATATTAGTATACTTAAGTAGGCTAATAAACATACTAGCACAGAAGATTAAAACAATTACTTTTCCTATTCCATCAAGAGAATGTGATAAAAAATCACATATATCACGATGATTGTTTATTGATTTTGTACCAATTCCATATAATAATCCTAAAATGAAGAAAAGTATTGTAACTACAAATACAAATCCACTATTGAAGAATGAATCATATCCAAATAGTTTATCAATATATCTTGTTTGAGAATAATCCAAGAAATTTCCTCCAAAAGGCACATTTGGAATTATATTATAGATAAATATTAATAGGTATATAGTCGCTCCAAATAATGCTAAAAGTAATCCTCTTTTCTCTCTACGAGTTAATTTTTCTTTTGGTTCAACAATTTCCTCATCAACTTCATATTTACCAAGTTTTGGTGCAATAATTCTTTCTGTTATATATGTTAATAAGCATGAACCAACAAATATAGCAACAATCATAATCAGTAAAAAAGAAAATGATGATATTACATAACCACTAGAAATTACATTAGCGCTCATTATCGTATAATCAGCAAGTGATGATCCAACACTCGAAAGCATAAAATTCATTCCAAATCCCAGAGACAATGCAGCAAATGATGAAATTATTCCAACAATTGGATTTCTCTTACCATATTTAAATAATAATGCTGATAATGGTATAAGTATTACAAAGCACAAATCTCCAGTTAAGCTTGCTAAAATACATATCAACATAAGTATAAAGGTAACAGTTGTTTTAGAAACATTCTTCGTTAAAACAAAGAAAATAGTATCCAAAAATCCGCTTCTATCCATTATTCCAATACCAATCAATATAATTAACAACATTGAAAGAGGCGTAAATGATACAAATGAAGAAACAGTATTAGAAAATATATACTTAATTCCACTCAAATTTAAAAGGGATTCTACTGTAACCAATGTTGATTCATAATTACCAGTTTTAACATTAATTTTATTATAAGTGACAGACGCATCAAATAAATCTAAAATTCCACTTAGTAGAACTACAAGTCCACTCATAAGTAAAAAAGCCATTATCGGATGCAACATTACGCGATCACGCAAATTTTTAAATTTTTTCATTTTCGACTCCTTTAAGTTTTTTCTTAAACTCTAATCTATCCATCATTACCTCATGTCCACAGTTAACACACTTTATTTTAATATCAACACCATTTCTAGTAATGATCCATTTATTTGTTCCACACGCATGTGGTTTTTTCATTATAACAGTATCGCCTACATTAAAGTTTTTTTCCATTATGTACCTCCACTTGAGGATAAGGAATCTTTATTCCATCTCTATCAAATTGTTCCTTTATAATTCCTAACGCTTTTCTTTTCATATCAAATTTAGAATCCGGTTTAGCATGTACTCTAAATATATAAGTAACTGAAGAATCATTCATACTTTCAATACCTAAATATTCACAAGGTTTTACTATATTTGGAAGTTTATTAATTCTATCCATTGCTTTTGCAAGAGATTTTTTTACGTTTTCCTCAGTTTCTTCATAAGCAACATCAACCATAATTGGAATACTTGCATGTTTTTGACTCATATTTATAACATGAGATATTTCACGGTTTGATATTATTAATATATTACCATCAAAATCTCTTACTTTAGTATTTTTAAGACCAAGTCCAATAACATATCCAATAAAATCATTTATTTGAACCAAATCGCCTATTATAAAATAGTTATCCATTATAATATTACATCCACTTATGATATCTTTAAGCATATCTTGAAAAGCAAGACCAGCTATAGCACCAGCAATTCCAAGACCTGCTAGAATTCCTTTTACATTTACTCCATAAGTAGCAAGAATAATACATAATCCAACAAGTATTAAAATATATTTTAAAACACTGCTGATAAGAACTACTATAGTATTTCTTTTTTTATCCTCTAGTTTACTAGTATTAGTTATTAACATTCTTTTAATTGCTCTAGATAAAATGTTCATAAGTAAATAGCAAGATAATACAACTATTATAGGAACATAAAATTTTGGACTAGAAATAAAGTCAACAATTTTTTCAATATTCATCATTTTATTCACCAAGTATATTATACCTTAAACACAAGAAAAAAGACAAGTTTTACTTGTCTATTTAAGTTTCTTCTTTTTAGCTTTTTCTTTTACATACGATAAAGAATCCTTTATTCCACTTACTCTTAATCCCTTAAGAGGTTGGCATATACTTTCACATAAATTAACGTGTTTTATATGTTTTAAAAGATAACTACCATACTTAGTCTTCTCTTTATTTTTAAATTTATCGTAATTAGGTATTTTGTTTGCATTACTGTAAACACTGCTCAAATCCACAAAAATGTCTTCGCCATCTATACTTATATATTTATCATACCTAGAATAAATTTTTAAAAATTCATCAATATTTCCTTTTACTATATTAGAAACTTTATTAGGATTTTCAATAATAAATCTAATGTCACCCTTATATGATAGAGAACAAATCATTTCAAAGAGTTCATAAATACTTAACTTTTCTTTATTTAAAATAAGCAAAGATGTAAGCAAAACACTTTCCCTATTAAAATTAATTACATCATCAAGTTTTTTTGTACTTTTAAAAGAATAAATTGGTTTTTGCATTCTACCAGTTACATAAAAACTACTCCAAGTACTTAAATGCTTTATAAAATCTTTAGTTTCTATAACACCAAACTTATAATTAACTTTTCTATCTCTCACTACGTTATATATAATACCAGTTCTACCCTTTAATTTTTTAGAACTCAATTTTATTATTTTTTTTCTAGTGCTTTCAGTATAATCTTCTGGATTTTTAGCAATATCATTAGTTAACCAGTCTTTTAAAGAATCAACTACAAATATAAAATCCATACTTTTTACAGTTTTTGAATTGTAACCTGCTTGATGAAAAAAACTTGATCCATATCCATAAGCAGCCGTGATTCCATCCTTAGATGAAATTATATTTTGTGCTTCTTTAATATAATCCATAAATTATTCTCCAATTTTAACGTTTAATATTTCCATTATTCTATCTAAATCACTGTTGGAATCAAATGGAATAACAATCTTTTTCTTAGAAACAACAGCTTTAGAACCAGTCATTTCTCTTAAAGTATTTTCATATATTTTAAGTTTTAAATCTTTTTCTTCATGTTTAATTTGTTTTCTTTTTGGTATTTCTTCTTCTCTAGAAATATCTTCAATATCTCTTACAGTTAAATTTTCTCTTACGATTTTATTAGCAAGAGTAATTATTTCCGTTTCATCTTCCATTTTACTTAAAACTCTAGCATGACTTGCTGAAATTTTACCAGTTATAACCATATCTTGAACTAGACTTGGAAGTTTTAAAAGGCCAAGAAGATTTGTAATATATGTTCTTGATTTATTGAAACGATTTGCAAGCATTTCTTGAGTATATCCCATGTTATCCATGAATTTCTTATATGCTTTTGCTTCTTCTATTGCACTCAAATCCTCTCTTTGAATGTTTTCAATTAAAGCAAGTTCCATCATTTGTTTATCATCAAAATCTTTAATAATAGCTGGAATAGTAGTTAAACCAGCAAGTTTACTTGCTTTTGTTCTACGTTCACCAGCTACAAGTTCATAGCCTTTAATACTCTTTTTAACAATAATTGGTTCAAGTAACCCATGCTCTTTAATTGATGCAGCAAGTTCACTTAAACTTTCCTCATCAAAATGAGTTCTAGGTTGGTAAGGGTTTGATCTAATCTCATCAATATTTATATCAACTACATCACTTTTTTTAGTATTTTCAACAATATCTTTTTCAAACGTATTGAAATCCATTTCACTGTTAAAAAGTTGTTCTAAGCCCTTTCCTAAAGCTTTTCTTGTATTAGTTTGACTCATCTCTTCTTATAACCTCCTCAGCTAAATTATTATAAGCTTTCGCAGCTCTACTCTCTGGGTCATATTCATTTATTGGTTCACCATGACTTGGTGCTTCTACTAAACGTATTAAACGAGGAATAATGGTATCAAAAACTTTTTCATTAAAGAATCTTCTAACTTCTTCTACAACTTCAAGCCCCAAATTTGTTCTTGAATCAAGCAAAGTTAATAAAACTCCCTCTATTCTTAATCTAGGATTTAACCTAGTTTGTGTCATAATAATTGTATTTAAAAGTTGAGTTATTCCTTCTAGTGCAAAAAATTCACATTGTACTGGAATAATAACGGAATCACTAGCAACTAAAGCATTTGTTGTTAAAAGCCCTAAACTTGGTGGACAATCAATAATAATGTAATCAAAATTGTCCTTTATAGGTTCTAAAACACTTTTTAATTGCTCATTCATCTTAAAGTCATTGTTTTCATGAGTCATCTCTATTAACTCAATATCAATTCCTGCTAAATTTATAGTCGCAGGCATTATAAATAAATTGGTAAATCTCGTTTTTATTATAGCTTTCTTAGCAGGTACACTCCCATTTAAACAATCATATACACTTGCAGTTATATCACCCTTATTTATTCCAAGCCCAGTTGATGTATTACCTTGTGGGTCCAAGTCAATTAAAAGAGTCCTTTTGCCTAATTTTCCTAAAGAAGCAGACAAATTTATACTTGTTGTAGTTTTACCAACTCCACCCTTTTGATTTACTAACGATATAACTCTAGCCATAATACCACTCATTTCTACCTAATGTCTACATAATAGATTATAACATAATTAGTTATTAAATAGAAACCAATTTTTTATATTTTAGTTATTATTTTTATTACCATATCTTTGATTAAATTTTTCTATTTGAGTTAGTCTTTTTTGAGGTTCTTTTTTAGGGACAAAATCTTCTTCATATTCATATCCAAGAGAATACTTACTAACTGGATAAAAAGTAATGATATCTTTTGTTTCCATTATAGTAACAACCTGGATTTTATCTAATGATATGTCTCCTAAAACACCTGCACCAGGATAATCAATAATGTACTTATCAACTGATTCATCCAATGATCTAAAAACAGGAGTCATATCTTTAATAATATTACGTATTTTAAAATACTCATTATTTATATTAAAAGACGGAGAAAACTTTCCGGAACCATTTTCAGAATAATAATGGGCCATTATATGATCAAGTGAACGAATATTTGAATACCTACTTATTTGATTTATAAAATACGATTCAGAATATTCAACAGATTCACGCAAATTTTTCTTAGCAATCGTATAATACCTATTTATTTCAATCAAAGTTTTTTCAGGAACATTTTGATATTTTAACAAATAATTTTCGGTAACATCTTTAGCCTTAGAATATTCTTTTAATCTGGTTAATATATTTACATATAAAATCATTACTTCTATAGAATTATTTGTTGGTAGAATCACAGTTTCAAGAATATTTTTTGCAACATCATAATTACCTTGAGATGCTTCTATCTCAGCATTTAATATGTCTTTTACAGGGGAATCATCAAGATCACTAAAATACTTTTTAGCCATATCAATATTTCCTTTTAATAGTTCAATTCTAGCAAGCCAACTAGCTGATTTATAAATAAGCGATTGAGCACAATTGGATTCATTAACCTTCTTTAATAATTCGTACGCTTCGTCATAATCATGATTAAGAAACTTGATAATCGCCTTTGACACAAAGAAAGATGCATCTTTTTCATCAAAATGATTATATTTATCAACATAGTATACCGCAGTTTTCAAATTATCAGTATTAGCATAAACATCAGCTACCAAACGCGTTTCGTATATTGTTTTTGGTGTAAACTTATATTCTTTAATATATTTTAATGCTTTATAGTCCTTACGAATGTTATGATAAAAAAATATAATTTGAAATACAGTATCATGTTCACAAAAAAATGGATTACTATCAAGAAAAGCAGCTAACTCTTCATTCAATCCGCCTTTTCTTCCAGCTATAATAAGAAATCTCATATTCTTTTCATCCTTTTTAGGATCATCATAATATGCTTTTAAAAGATAATAATATGCTTCCTCATACATAGATAAAAAAGAGTAACAAGTTCCTAGTTTTTGATATACAAAAAATGGTTTAATAGTAGTTGGTTCTTCAATTAATTTAAGTTCATCAATTGCCTCTTGATAATGACGTTGCTTAAAATAAACCATACCAAGTTCATATCTTAAATGTTCATTACTAGAATCTTTTCCAAGTTCATCTTTTAAAATTGAAGTTGCCTCATCAATTCTACCTTCATTGGCTAAATATCTAGCTTGATTTTCAGCATAATTAATATTATTCTTTTTAACCATATGGTTATATTGACCTTTATTATATCTCATAGAAAACCTCCTATTTTTATCTTTTTACGATATATTATTATTTATAATTAATATTTTCTGTTGGAACTAACATTTTTACATTATTAGCAGTCTCAGTTGATTCATTATCAAAACTTTTCTTGTAAGATAACTCACTTACTGGATAAAAAGATATTATATCCTTTGTGCCTATAATTGTAACAACTTGCATCTTATCTAAAATTTTATCATTAAGAATGCCGGCTGATGGAAAGTCCACTAAATATGTATCACAGACATTGCTACATGCACAAATTTTTGGATATTCATTAGCAATCAACTCTTGAAGTTTATAAAAAGTAGCTTCTAAATCCAAGCCAGGAAAGAAATTATACTTTTCAGAACTTGCATTCACACGTTCCAAAGTTGTATCGGCAGAATAGTCAATTATTTGACCTGACATATAACTTGTTTTTTGAGTTTCTAATCCTATTTTATTTTTAGCAATTGTAATTAGCAAAGTCATATTTGTTAAAGTGTACTTATCTAGTTCATTTTTATAATTAAAGAATACAAAACCTAATATATTTAAAGCATCCGAGTATTTACCTTTTCTAATATCTATAGAAGCAAGATAAATTAATGAAACAATTCTATATTTTTCATCCTTTTCGCTTAACTTTTCCAAAATACTTTCTGCTTTATCTAATTCATTGCTATAAATATACAATGTAGCTTTTAAAACTTTTGTTTTAGATAAATTAGATGACATAAATTTTAAATTACTTTTTGCTTCTTCTATTTTTCCCAATCTTATTTGAGATTTTATTAACCAATAAACGGTTTCATTAGTACGATATCTTTTTTTAACTAAAAGATCATAAATATTTTCGCTTTCAGCATAATTTGAATGACGATATTCAATTTTTCCTTTTAATAGCAAAGCTGAATTATTTAATCTATCCATACTATTTAAAATATTAAGAGCTTTATCAACTTGACCAGTTTCATAATATATAGCAGCTATAATAGTTTTATCATAATCATTTTCTGCTACAAAATCTTTATTTTTTATAGTTTCTAATGCCATATCATTCATTTTTAGTTCATGATAAAGATTTAAAATTTGATTTATTGTATTATGCTTTTCATAACAAAGATATTTTTTAATAAAAGACAATCCTTCTTGAAATCTCTTAGAATTATTAGCAGAACTTACTACCATATAATATATATAATCTTCTTTTTTCTCTTGACGTTCATCATACTCATAAGCTTTAACACCACAATCAAAACTTTCACTATACTTTTTAAGATTAAAATAACATATACAAAGCTTATAATAAACATGATAAGGTTTAACAACTTTGCCATCCGTTAAAAATAATAAATGCTTCACAGCTTCATCATAATTATGTTTTTTTATATACAATTTAGCAAATTCAAAATGACATATCATATCACCAGTTAAAGAAAACTTTTTCTCAAGTAATTCAATTGCTTCATCTATTTTGTTTTCACTTGCTAATTCTTTTACATCATCAAATGACCTAGCATTTGTTTCTATTTCTCTTACATCAATATCTTGATTATTATCAAAATCTTCCAAAATATAACACCCCAATACAAATATGCAACATATAATAACACATTTTATGCCAAAAGAAAAGTCTCACGAAGAGACCTGTCTATAAATATTTTCTGAGTTCACCAGTCAATTCATAAACTTTCACTAGCAACTTCCATATTTTTTATTAAACTTTTCTATTTGACTTAATCTTTTTACATTAATAACAGGTCCAACAGAATCACTATCAAAATTTTTCCAATAAGATAATTCACTTACTGGATAAAAAGAAATTATATCTTTTGTTCCTATAACTGTAATAACTTGCATTTTATCTAGAGGCCTGTCATAGAAAACACCAGCAGAAGGAAAATCCACAACATAAGCATCACATGCACGACTACATGCACAAATTTTTGGATATTCATCAGCAATTAGTTCTTGAAGTCTATCAAAAGTGGATTGTAAATCAATGTTTTTAAAAAAATGATAACCATTAACACGATCTTCCATATGTCTAAGAGTTGCATTTTGGGAAAAATTGGCCACTTGTTCCATAACATAATTTGTTTTTTGAATATCAATTCCAATATTAGTTTGTGCAATAGATATAAGCATAATTACATTTGATAAAGCACGCTTATCAAATGTATTTTTATAATTAAAGTACACGAATCCTAGTAGATTTAAAGCTTCTGTATATTGATGTTTTCTAATATGTATAGAAGCCAAATAAATTAAAGAAATACATCTGTACTTTCCATCATTTTCACTCAATTTTTCTAAAATATTTTCTGCTTCATCTAATTCATTACTATAAATACATATAGTCGCCTTTAAAAATTCTGTTTTAGCCAAGTTAGCAGGGATTAACTTCAAATTGTTTCTTGCTTCTTCTATTTTTCCCAATCTTATTTGAGATTTAATTAACAAATAAGCCGTTTTACTAGGTCGATATCCTTTTTTTACCAAACGTTCAAATATTTTTTCACTTTCCAAATAATTTGTTTGTCGGTATTCAATTTTTCCCTTTAAAATCATAAGTGAATCATATATTTTATCCATTTTATTTAATACATCATATGCCTTGTCCATATTACCAGTATCATAATATATATAGGATAAAGTAATTCTATCATAATCGTTTTCTGGTTCAAACGATGTACTTCTTATAACCTCTAAAGCTTTGTTATTCATTTTTAAATCATGATAAAGACTTATTACTTGATTTACTGTTTTAGGATTTTTATAACAAGGGTATTTTTCTATAAAAGATAATCCTTCTTGTAATCTACTAGTTTTATTAGCAGAACTTATTATCATATAATATAAATAATCATCACACTTTTCCTGATTATCACTAGATTCATAAGTTTTAATACCACAATCAAAGCATTCATTATATTTTTTAGAATAAAAATAGCATAAGCATAGTTCATAATGAACATAATAAGATTTTACGGAATCACAACCAACTAAAGATAATAAAAGATTTATAGCTCCATCATAATTATGCTTTTTTATATACAACTTAGCTAATTCAAACTGACATTTCAAATCACCTGTTAAAACAAACATTTTATTAAGCATTTCAATTGCCTCATCTATTCTATTTTTTTCTATTAGCTTTTTAACATCATAAAATGATACCACTTCTTTATCTAAATTTTTATTTTCACTACTTAGAGTTTTATTAACTTCTCCCAAATATAACACCACCAATATAAATATGTAATTTATAGTATCATACATTAAAGCAAAAGAAAAGTCTCACAAAGAGACTTATTGATTTCTTAACTTAGCATCAAACTTTGTTTCAATATCTTTTATTACTTTATTGAACACTACCATTACTTCTTCATCACTTAATGTACGTGTTTCATCTTTAAACACCAACTTATAAGCCATAGATTTCTTACCTTCTTCAATGTTTTCATATATATCAAAGATATTAACTGAATCAAGTATTCTTCCAGCACTTTTCTTGATTGCTTCTTTCATTTCAGCATTGGTTACATCATTATTTACAATAAAAGCAAAATCTTTTTCAATACTTGGATATTTAGAAGCAGTTTTATATTTTATAGGTTTTACTCTGCTTAACAAACTATTTAAATTAAGTTCACAAACATAGATTTCATCTTTTTTAATAGAAGGGTGAACTCTACCAATAATACCTATTTCATTTCTATCTAACATAATTCTAGCACTCATATTTGGATGCATATCAGGTAAATCATTTGCTTGAACAAACGAATATCTATTTTTAAATCCTAGATAATCAAGCAAGTTTTCAACAATTCCTTTTAGTACAAAGAAATCTACTTTAACATTTATTCCTAAAACTCCATTTGTTAAATAATTTCCACTCATAAGTATAGCTGCTTTAGTTGTTTCATTATAATTTATGTCATATGTTTTAGCTATTTCATATATTAAAATATCACTTACTTTTCTTGCTTTATTATAATCAAAAACATTGATTAATGATGGAAGTATACTTGTTCTAACTACACTTTTATCAACACTCATCGGATTTGGTAAAATAACATTTTCAAGATTATCATATTTAAACATCTTAGCCATTTCTGGACTAGTTAAAGTATAAGTCTTTGCTTCATTTAAACCAGATGCTCTTAAACGAGTTGAAACCATTTTTCTTAAACGAACATCATCTGCATAACGTCCTAAACGAATTGGAACTCTAGGAACTTTAGATACTAAGTTTTCATATCCATAGAATCTACCAATTTCTTCAGCAATATCATTTATATTAGCTTCAACATCTAATCTTCTACGTGGAATAACTACATGGAAAATACCATTTTCATAAGTATATCCAAAATCAAGGCGAGTTAATTCAGTTTTAACATCTTCATCAGTAAGTTCAATTCCAAGCATTTTATTAATATCATTTTTAGTGAAATCAACACGTTTTTCAGACTTATCTATTACGTCATGTTTTATTTCGTCTTTTAGTACTTCACCTGATGCATACTTTTCAAGTAGAAAACATGCTCTTTTTATAGCCTCATCAGTATATTCAAAGTTAAGTCCTTTTCCATAACGGATACTTGCTTCACTTTTTAAATCAAGTCTTTGAGCAGTAAGTCTAATAGAAACAGCATCAAATATAGCAGATTCAATTAAAACTGTTGTAGTGGATTCATCAACTTCAGTGTTTTCTCCACCCATAACCCCAGCTATACATACAGGCTTTTCACCATTCGTGATAACGATGTCATTTTCTGTTAATTTGCGGTTTTTTCCATCTAAAGTAATGATTTCTTCTCCGTCAACTGCATCCCTTACTAAAACATGTTTTCCAAGTTTATCATAATCAAAGAAGTGAAGTGGTTGACCATATTCAAGCATAACATAGTTGGATATATCAACAACATTATTAATTGAACGCATACCAGCAGATTTTAAACGATTTTTAATAAACTCAGGAGATTCACCAATTTTAACATTTTTAACCATTTTAGCAATATAATATGGACATTTTTTAGTTTCAACATCAAGGCTAAATTTATCTTTAATTGATTCATCTACTTCATGATAATCACTTTCTGGTAAATGTACACGTTTATTTAAAACTGTTGCAACTTCGTACGCAAAACCGATATGATAATAGCAATCATTATTACGACGTTTATGGTTATCAAGATCATATATAGTATCATCTAATCCAAGTACTTTTAGTGGGTCTTCTCCAGCCTTTGCAGTTTCAGGAAGCTCTGTAATACCTGCAGCATAAGTTTCATCATTTTTTTCTTCAAGACCAAGTTCAAAAAGAGCACAAATCATACCATTTGATTCTACACCTCTAATTTTTCCTTCCTTAATTTGAAAATTCCCAGGTAATATACATCCAGGTAAAGCAACGATTACTTTTATACCTTCACGAACATTGCTAGCTCCACATACTATTTGTCTAACAGTTTTTCCATCGTTAACTTTACAAACATGTAAATGATCTGAATCCGGATGATCCACACATTCTAATACTTCACCAACAACAAGATTATCGATATGATGATCTATTACGCCCTCAATATTTAATCCACCTTTAGTTACTTGTACTGCTAAATCTTTTAAATCTATACCATCTAAATCTACATAATCTTTAACCCAATTCATACTAATCATTATACTTCACCATCCTTTCTATCAAAATTTTCTACTTCTCTTAAATCCAAGTTATAGAACGTTCTTATATCTTTTATTCCATATTTCAACATAGCTATTCTTTCAGCACCAAAACCAAAAGCAAATCCTGACCAAACATTTGGATCATATCCACAATTTCTTAAAACGTTTGGATGAACAAGACCTGCTCCACCAATTGTAATCCAACCAGTACTTTTACATAAAGTACAACCTTTTCCACGACATTCAAAACATTCGATATCCATTTCTACACTAGGTTCTGTAAATTGATAATATGAAGGGCGAAATCTTGTTTTAAGCTCACTTCCAAACATATTTTGAGCAAGTACATCAAACGTTCCTTTTAAATCACATAAACTGATATCTTTATCAACAAGCAATCCTTCTATTTGCATAAATTGATGTGAATGTGTTGCATCATCATCATCTCTTCTATAAGTTTTACCAGGACAAATCATTCTTATTGGAGTTTTACCCTCACCTTTTAACATTGTTCTTGCTTGAACTGGACTAGTTTGACTTCTAAGCAAAATTTCATTGTCTTTTATATAGAAAGTATCTTGAGCATCTCTTGCTGCATGACCTTTTGGAATATTTAAAAGCTCAAAGTTAAATCTATCCTCTTCTATTTCTGGTCCATCTACAACATCATATCCCATAGACATAAATATGCTTTCAACATTTTCGATAACTCTTTCCAAAATATTTGCACGTCCAAAATTAAATTTTGTACTTGGTAAAGTAACATCTATTCTTTCATTTGCAAGTTTTTCATTTAAAGTCTTTAGCTTTAAATCATTTTCACATTTTTCAATTATAGTTGAAACTTCACTTTTCAAAGTATTAGCTAAAGCACCTACTTCTTTTCTTTCATCAATGCTTAAATCCTTCATATTTTTAGTCAACTCAGTAATACATCCTGATTTACCGATATATTTAGCTTTTAATTCAACAATATCTTGTAGATTATTAACTAAACTTATATCTGTTTGTAAATTACTTTTAATAGTTTCACATTTTTCTTTCATAAACTTTCCCTCCTAAACAAAAAAAGCCATGACTTAAGGACGGATAAATCCGTGGTACCACCTTAATTCATGACTTATAATCATCTCAATATTTCTTAACGCGAAATCACGGTTTATGCTCCTGTGTTGAAATTCATAATACAACCTTATTTAAGATACTTTCAGCCGATGATATCCACTCTCTAAAAATGTATTATATTATTACTTGACGCACATTCATCGCATCACTAATGCTAGTTTACATCATAATTTAGTTTAAGTCAATCAAAAAAAACTTGCCTAAGCAAGTCTTTTTTATATAACCATTAATATTATTAAAATAATGATAATTACTACTAATAATGATAATAAGAATTTCCAAATATGTTTAAACCATTCTTTTAATGAAATATCAAACATTGATAAACCAAATACAAGAATAGCACTTGTTGGAGCAATGAAACCTACTAATCCATAAGCTGCTTGTAAAGCAAATGCAGCAGCATTTAAATTACTAAATCCACTAAATGCACCAGCAATTAAGGAAACAACATATTGGAAGTCTACTGCAAATACAGTTGTTAAGATACTAGAAATAAATATAGTAGCTATATTAGTACCCATACCAAGAATTAAACTTACAAGTCCTGGAACTCTTGGATAAATAACGCTTATTTCAAGTACAGTATAAACAGCAACTAGTAATGCAAGTGGTTTTCCAATAGCTTTGAATCCACTAACGAATTCTTCAACTACTTTACTAAATGGAATTCTATAGATGAATTTAATTACCATACTAGCGATTAAAATTAATCCACCACCGATAAATAAATCCCAACTACCAAATGCAGCTAATGTTCCGCCTAATATATGAGAATATACTTTAGAATTAAATAATTCTGCATCTTGAATCCAAGCTAAAGCATCTTTAAATGCGGTTACTCCAAATGCACCTTCCCAACCAATATATGCTAATATTAAACTTACGAAAAGAATAATAATACATACTACTAGTGGTAATACTTTAACATTCTTTTTATTTGCTGCTTTAACTTCTTCACCAATAAATGGATCAATTAAAGCATTTTCCTTTGTTCCTTGAACTTTATTCATTCTTACAAAAGTAAAGAACATAAGTAATGCATAAGCAATTACAAAAAGAATAATTGTTGCAAGTAATTCATTACCATAACTTACTCCTAACCCAGTAGAAGTATTAGCAAGTTGACCACTGATTTTTACAGAATAAGTTGCTCCTAAAATACCAACTAAAACTGCTCCAAATGTTGCAGTAACACCACTTACTTTATCAACCTTTAATTTGCTTAAAATTGATATTACAAATGGAATAAGAGCAAATATTGCAAATTGTTCAGTACTTACACCTGAAATACAAGCAATAATAAATGCAGCAATACCTACAAATATTTTTTCCTTTCCTTCAAATTTTTTTGCAATGTTATCAGTTAGTTTTTGATATGCAGCAGTTGAACCTAATAATTTATAGAATCCTGCAACTACAAATGCAAATACAAATATAGTTGTAAAATAATAAATTACTAGTTGTCCATAAGTAGTTATATCAAATAAACCTACTCTTGTATCATTTGCAGTAGATGCAAATAATCCGAATTTTTCTGCATAACTTAATCCAAGTTTACCATTACTATAATATGCTTCTGGAAAAATCCAAGAAAGAATAATAGCAATAAATAAAGTGATTAATGCTCCAACTAATAAACTATGCTTTTCACATAATTTCTTCATTATTCTAACCTCCTATACCAATTATAACACATTATCAAGTATGTAAATATTTTTTTTATTGATATTCATAAAAAAAATACTCTTTCATAGTATTAATTAGAGGTGAAAATTAATGAACGGAACATATTATCCAAATCCAACATTTCCAAACAATATGAATGGATATGATAATTCAATGGAAGAAGTTTCATCAAATCAAGTTAACAATGATGAACAAAGTTACATTGAAAATATTTTAAGAATGAATAAAGGAAAAAAATGTAAGGTATTCGCATCTTTCCCAGATAGTACTGAATGGCGAGATCGAATATATGACGGCATTATTGAACAAGCAGGAAAAGACCATTTAGTGATGTCAAGTCCAGAAACAGGGGACTGGTATTTAATACCACTTATTTATTTTAACTGGGTTGAATTTGAAGAACCAATCAACTATATTAAAACATTTTAGAAAAATATTCTAAGTTTTTTCTTTCATCTCCAATCGTTGTAGATAAATAATGACCTGGATATAATCTAATAGAATCATCATATGAAAGTATTGTTTCAATACTTTTTTTCATATCTATTTCATTTCCACCTAAATCTGTTCTACCAATTGAACCATTAAACACAAAATCACCAACGAACATAACATTATCATCCTTAAAATAGACACTTATAGAATCATCAGTGTGGCCAGGCGTGGGAATTACTCTAAAAGTAAATACTCCAATATTATTTTCTTCTTTTAAATTACTATAATCATATACTTTAGCATTATAATAGTTTTTAATACTTTCAAGTGCACCAACATGATCAAAATGATGATGAGTAATAATTATTCCAACAACTTCACCAGCTATACTTTCAATAATTTTATTTGCTTCATCTCCTGGATCAATTATCAAAATTTCTCCATCTTTTTCAAGTATATAACAATTAGTTTCTAAACTTCCTACAACAACACTTTTTATCTTCATTCTTATTTCCTTTCTAAAAAAATCATGATATACTTACCATAGGTGGTAACATGATTAAAATAATATTAACAATTATAATTGTAATATCATTATTAACACTTTTGTTTATTTCATTATACACGAAAATATTAGTTTCTAAAACAAGAGTTTTAAAAGCCGAAAAAGAAATTGAAGATGAACTAAATAAAAGATATAAAATAATAGAAGAAATGAAACCAATAATTGAAAAATCAACGAAAAAAGAAATAAAAGACTTTAAAGAGTTAGAGGATTTAAAGAAAACTAATGTTTCTACATTTGATATTGATGCTAAAATTGAAACAACAATTCAAACTATAGAGATAATTAGAAATGATTATCCTAAATTAGATAAGAAAAAAGATTTTAAAGAATTAGTGACTAAATTAGAAGAATCAACAACATATATAAATGCAGCTAAATCATATTTTAATAGTTATAATAAGAATCTACTTACATATTCTAGAAAATTTCCAACAAATATAATGTGTTTAATTATGAAGATTAAAAAGAAACCTTATTATGAAGGAAAAGATGTTTTTAGTGATATAGACATTTAGTCTATATTTTTTTTGCAAATAAAAATGTTGATAACACACATATTATCAACATTTTTTATATTATTTATTAATTTTATAAGTAAGTTTTGTTGAATCACTTAAATCTTGGTCAATGCTTATTCGTAATACTTTTCCTTCTTCTTTTTCTAGTGTTTCTCCTATATATCCTGTTAGAGTTGTTGTTTTATCTTTACTTTCTAGTATTACATTTATTGTCTTTAAATTATATACATCTCCACTTTCATTATATACGTTCGCTGTAAAGGTACTTACTCCATCTTTATATTCTAAACTTGCATCTTCCATTGATAATCCTTCCACTGTTTGATTTCTTAAATATCCTGTATTTGGATCACTTAATGTATTTCTTATTATCAATCCAGCTATTACTACTAGGAAGATACTTCCTAGTATAATTGCTGTTTTTTTATTTTCTTTTATCATTTCTACGATTCTTTTCATTTTTTACTCTCCTTATAAAATTATTTTACCACATATGGATCTGCGGATGTTCCTGTACCAGAATCTAATATTCTAATATTTACCTTTAAATTAATTACTGGTCTTAAAATAAGAGCCGCATTTTTTACATCTTCAATAGTTAATTTTCCGTCATTTCCGACCGTCCATGTATAGCAAAAACTCAATGTTGGATAATTTCCTGAAGGACTCATTAACCTATATTCTACACCACTATAAAGATAATAACTTTCATTAGACATTGTAGGATATCCACCAGCATATAAAACCTCATCATAAGATAATAATCCAACACTTGATGGAACAATACCATGTCTATTTTTATCGCTTTGACACTTAAATGTAGCTTGATACGAATCATAAGCCACCATAGAACTTGTTCTTGAAGTAGTATTATATGTCTTATACCCATCTGCAAAATATTGTTTGTAAGCAACTATTGCTTGTTCACAGAAATAATCTCCAGTTACAACGTTTAATGAATAATTACTATTATTTCCTATATTGCTATTGTACCAATTTTCTAGTGGTGATTTAACCAAGTTGCCACTTCCAGTATAATAAAAATCAAAAGCACTTGAATCATATTTGTATTTAGCATTATCATTTATTCCATCATTCATTACAATTCTAATTGTTCCATCTTCATTAATTCTTACAATTTTCCAACTATAACCTGCAAAGTTTAAATTATTATTTTCAACATTACCTCTAAAGTAATATGTTGGATTGCCAGAATTTGTTTCAGTCGATTTATATACACCAATTTTTTCATCTGTTTTATTACTTGATGTAGTTAATGTTGGTATAGATTCAATCACACCATTTTGTAAAATTGCTTCCTTTAAAAATCTTGCTTTTCTTACTGTAATATTTTTTTCAATAGACTTTGTTATTCCTACTCCATTGGTGACTTCACATTTAATTGTATAAATCCCTGGAGATAATTTTTCAGTATCCTTAATAACATCGTCAGATATATAACAATTAGATGTTCCACCGCTTATTCCAACTGAATATGAAGTTGGCAATTTATAGTATATTGTTTCATCAAATTCAGATGGAATGTCAATTTCAATAGTCGGTTCTACATTATCTATACTTGTTACTACAAAACTATTACTTCCAATAACTTTTTCATCTTTTACTACTCTTGTAAATATTGTTGTATTTGTTTCTACTGTTATTGGTTCTGTATATTCATTCCATGTTGTTCCTAAATCTAAACTATATTCGTTTTTATATCCTTCTGGATATGTTATTTCTATTGTTTTACTACTTGTCCAATTTACATCATTTATTGATATAGATGGTATTGTTTCATTCTTTTCTAATTCTTTTCTTATATTTATTTCATTTATTGTTAATTCTTTACTTCCTACATTTATTATAAATTTATAAGCATTAGTTGGAATGTTGATAACTGTTAAGTTATTAACAAATGTTGTACTTAATAGTTCTTTATTATCTTTATCATATATTTTTATTGTGGCATCATTTGATGGTTCACTTCCTAAGTAGAATCTTAAGTTTTTACCTATTGTATCTTCTGATACTGTGAATATATAATCTTTATTTGCATTAAGTATTGCACTTGTTGATTTATCTCCATCTATAGCATTATTAGAAATACCATTAGATGTTGGAACATTATATGTTACTACATCTGTTTCAGTTTTATCAGTTTTTATTCCTTTTGATAAAACTACACTTCCAGCATCTACATTAAATGAACCTTTATATTCAAGCCAAGTAGCTCCATTATCTAAACTATATAATTTTTTAGATAATGTTGAAAAACAGTTAATAGTTATACTATATTTTTCAAATTCACTTTTAGATGTTGAAATATTAGGAGATGTTAAATATTTAGGAGTAATGGTTACTGGTTGAAGTTGAGTATATGTTATTGTTCCATTTCCTCCAGCTCCTCCTGTTTTAGACTTACTAGTTAATGCACTTCCTCCCGAAAAATATGCAGAGCCTTTCTTTATAAATATACCACTAAATATATTGATTGAACCTCCACCTGAACTTCCTCCAGGAGCTATATTTCCTACTCCTCCATTTTTACCATCTGCTTTTATAGTTCCGTGATTTTCATATCCATCTGCATAAATTATTAGCAATCCACCAGTACCTGTTGAACCAACATTACAATTTCCTCGACATTCACCTCCTGGGTTTCCGGCTCCACTTCCTACACTATTAGAATTAACTCCGGATCCGTAACCTCCACGGCCTCCATTTGCTTCTCCTGAACTCGCACTTATTTGGTCTACTCCGCCTCCGCCGGTTCCTCCTGAGTATGATGTTCCTGCACTTCCAGAACCGGATCTATAATTTACATTTGTATATGAAGCTCCAGAACCTCCACCTCCTGTTTGGCGGCCTGTTCCTGATACTCCATTTACTCCATTTACTCCGTCTCGACTTGCACCACCAGAACCACCACTTCCTCCGACTGCTGGTACATATTCATATGTTCCGTCTGTATTCTTCCATAAGTATACATTTTGTCCCTCAGCTTTGGCTCCATGTGAATTATCTATTGTTCCTTTATTTGTTAATTTTCCTGTTACATATAATGTAAATCCTTTTGGTCCTCCATAGTTTTTATCATAATATGGACTTACTGTTACTCCTTCATCAATTGTTAAATCTCCATTTACTTTTACTATTACCATATTTTGGGCATAATCTTCTTTTGTTGCCACATCATGTTCATCTCCAAATGTCTTATTATCTGTAAAATGTTGATTTCCATCTAGAGTTATCATATGTACTGGATATTTTTCTCCATTTGCTACGAAATAATAATATCCACTTTTTAAGTTATTATTATTTAATATATTTAATATGCTATCTCCCTCAATTGTTACATCTTTTATATATTGTTCTTTATCTTGGTCGATTATTGTTTTTAAGTCATAATATTGGCCTTTTCGAATTTCTCCTATGTTTACTGTTCCAGTCCCTCCAGCTCCTCCTGTTTTAGACTTACTAGTTAATGCACTTCCTCCAGTATTTGAACTTTTTCCTTTTATTTCTTCATATCTAGTGTTTGTTATTATTCCAAGTTGATCTATTTCTGTACTTTGACTAGTGAATATATTGATTGAACCTCCACCTGAACTTCCTCCAGGAGCTATATTTCCTACTCCTCCATTTTTACCATCTGCTTTTATAGTTCCGTGATTTTCATATCCATCTGCATAAATTATTAGCAATCCACCAGTACCTGTTGAACCAACATTACAATTTCCTCGACATTCACCTCCTGGGTTTCCGGCTCCACTTCCTACACTATTAGAATTAACTCCGGATCCGTAACCTCCACGGCCTCCATTTGCTTCTCCTGAACTCGCACTTATTTGGTCTACTCCGCCTCCGCCGGTTCCTCCTGAGTATGATGTTCCTGCACTTCCAGAACCGGATCTATAATTTACATTTGTATATGAAGCTCCAGAACCTCCACCTCCTGTTTGGCGGCCTGTTCCTGATACTCCATTTACTCCATTTACTCCGTCTCGACTTGCACCACCAGAACCACCACTTCCTCCGACTGCTGGTACATATTCATATGTTCCGTCTGTATTCTTCCATAAGTATACATTTTGTCCCTCAGCTTTGGCTCCATGTGAATTATCTATTGTTCCTTTATTTGTTAATTTTCCTGTTACATATAATGTAAATCCTTTTGGTCCTCCATAGTTTTTATCATAATATGGACTTACTGTTACTCCTTCATCAATTGTTAAATCTCCATTTACTTTTACTATTACCATATTTTGGGCATAATCTTCTTTTGTTGCCACATCATGTTCATCTCCAAATGTCTTATTATCTGTAAAATGTTGATTTCCATCTAGAGTTATCATATGTACTGGATATACTTCATTATTTACTTTTATTGAGTATCTTCCTGTTGGTATATCTTCATTTGATATAGCTTCAAGTATACTATCTGATTCTATATCTGCTATTTGTATAATAGTTATAGTCTTCTTTGCTGTTGCTTTCTTCTTTGCTCCTGTTATAGCTGTACATACTATTGTATGTTCTCCTTCTTCTAAATCCTTTGTATTTGTTACTACCTTTTCTCCATCTTTACATTCTACTGTTACTCCTGATGGGGTTTCTTTATAATATGTTGGCAGTTCTCTATCATATCCAAGTTGTATTCTATTTCCTAATTCTAACTCTATTACAGGTTCTGTTGGATCTATTTTTGTTACTATGAAGTTACTTGATCCTATTACTTTATTTTCTCTTATTGTTCTTGCTATGACATTTGTTGGTTCTATTAATTTTATTGGTTCTTCATATGGTTTCCATGAAGCTCCATTATCTAGAGAATATTCATTTGCATATTCTTCATTATAGTAATTGATTGTTGCTACCTTTTCTGCTGCCCATCCACCTTCATTTATCTTTATTATTGGTGTGTATTCTTCTTGTAACTTTCTACTTCCTTGTAACTCGATTTCTCTTATTTCTAAGTTTTGACTTCCTGAGTTTATTTCTACATAGTATGTATTTTCTGGTATTTCTACTATTGTTAATACTCCTACTGTCTCTGTCGTACTTAATAAAGTTTTATTCTTATCATACATCTTTATTGTTGATGTATTTGATACTGTATTTCCTGTATATATCTTTATCTTTTCTCCATATAGATTATTATTTACTGTGAACATCTTATTTGAGTTTCTATTTATTGTTTCACTTGTTTGTAAATTATTATCATATGTATTTCCTCCAACTGCATTTGTTGGTATTGTTACTTTTCCTGTTGATGTAAATTCTAGTCCTGTACTTTCTCTTACACTTTTTGCAATTATCTCTCCACTTACTAGAGTTATTCCTCCTGTGTATTCTTTCCATGTTACTCCATTATCTATTGAGTAATAATTTGTTACATCTGTTGTTGTTGCATCATATGTGATATATGTTGGTCTTCCTAGTATCATTCCTGTACTTGTTAACATTGGATATCCATCACTTGCATTTATTATTGGTGTTGCAAATTCATTTAGATCTAATACATATGTTATCTCTTTTACTTCTTCTTCATTTCCTGCTTGATCTATTCCTTTTGCATATATTGTTAAACTTCCATCTTGATTTTTCAAGTTGAATAAATCATATGAACTTAATGTAAATTTTCCTGTATAACTTTGATATGTTCCTGTTTCTCCTACTTTATATAATGTAGTTACTGCATCTCCATAGTTTATTTCTACTTCAGTACTTGTTCCTACTGTTGTTGATAAAACAGTTATCTCTATATCTGGTGCTGTTTTATCTATATTTGTTATTTCTATTTCTTTGATTGTTTCATTTCCTAATCCATCTACGGCATAGAATGTATATTTTCCATTTCCTTCTATTGTTATTGTACTTGGATTCTTTAATCCTTTTCCATTCTTTTTGAAATAATCTGCTTTTTTACTTCCTACTTCATATAGTAAACTATCTACTTCTCCATCATCTTTAGCACTTATTAGAAGTGTTACTTTTTGTTTTGGTGTTACTAAATCTCCTGTTATAGTTATTACTGGTCCAGTTGAATCGATATTATCTATTCTTTGTTCAGCTACTTTACTATCATTTCCATCAATATCTATTCCTTTTGCATATACGATTCCTTTGTCAATTACTTTAAACTTTCCATTATACTTTATCCATCCTGTATCTGTTCCATTATCATATATTACTCGATATAGTTTACTTACTAATGCTTTATTATAGCTTACTGCTACATCTACACTTGTTACTGTTTCTTCCTCTTCACTTACTATGATCTTTGGTGCTTCTACTTTTTGCTTATCCCATCTCATATATAAGTTCTCTCCAACTTTATCTAAGTCTACTGTTAATATATAGTAATGATCTGTTATGATTACTTCATTTCCTTTATCATCTTTTATCTTTACTCCATCTGGTGTTACTATCTTACTTGCTGCACTTGGTTTAATCAACAATATTCCATGTTCATCATATTTCTTCCATGTTCCATTTGTTAACCATTTATATTCTCTTGATGATTGCATTGAATTTGATGGATAATTTAATTTAATTAAGTAATAATCTCCTTTATTTAATATATTATATTGTGGTTTTTTTACTATATTTGATATTGTGTATGTACTTGTTGCTTGATTTCCAACCATGTCTTCATTCATTGCTTCTATTACACAATTTCCACTTACTTCAAATTCTCCTGTATAATCTATCCAAGACCCATTATCTATTCTATATTTTTTGATACTTGCACTTCTTGCATAATCAATGCTTATTTTTACCAAACTTGTTGCACTTGTTTGATCTACCTTTATTACTGGACTTGCTATTCCAAGTGTTAAGAAATCTATTAGTTTTACATCTGTACCTTTTCCATCAGGACTTTGGACATATGCATAGATTGTTGAGTTTTTATTTACCTTAAATGCTCCTGTATATGGTATACATGGTTCATTTGCTAAGTTTGTACTTCCACTTGTTAACACGTTATAGCATGCACTTGTTACATCACTTCCATATACCAAACTTACTTCTGTTTCATTTACTAGTTTTACATTTCCATCTTTATCTATTAGATCTTTGCTATCTGGATTTGCTACTATCTTTACGCTTAAGTTCTTCCATACTTTTGGTGGATTTACTGTGACAATAGTAAACTGAGTTGTAGTTGTTCCTACATCATTTGTTGCTCTTGCATATACTGTTAAACTTGTTGTTACTTCAAATTCATTTGTATATGGTTGATAGTTTATTCCATCTAAACTATATTCTAATGTATTATAGTTACTTCCACTTATTTTTACCTTTACTTTATCTTGAGTTCCATTTATTAAGTATCCTTTTGGATCTGTATCTATTCTGACATATGGTTTATTTCCTACATGTACATTTTGTACATAATATGTACTTGTTGCACTTGTTTTTCCATCTTCATCTCTTACATAATATGCTTCTATTTTCACATTACTTGTTACATTAAATATTCCTGTATATTTTATCCATGCTCCTCGATTTATTCTATAGAAAATATCTCTTGCTACTTCTTTAGTCTTAATCTCAATATCTACACTTTTTGTTAAAGTATTCTCTGGATTTCCTATTATACTTGGTCCATCTAATATTACACTTGGTTCTGGTAATATGTCTATTTTTAGACTTGTTGATACAACTTTCCCTCTATATGTGGCTCTTGCTAGTATTTCACTTCCTGCTTGAACTTTTACTTTTTCTCCTTCATAAGCATTCCATGTTACTCCAGAATCTATTGAGTATTCAAGTGTATCTACATTATATTTTGTTTTTATTGTTGTTGTTACATATGCATTCTTTCTTGCTGCATATGCACTTGCATATATTACTAATCCTAAATCATCTTCACTTACATATTTACATACTGTTGGACTTGTTTGAACTGTCTCATCTGTATTTGTTTTTGTTGCTTTTGCACATACTGTTGTATTTCCTTTTACTCCAAATACTTTTGTATATTCATTCCAAGAGGCTCCATTATCTATTGTATATTCTATTTTATCTGCTTTATAGTTTGTAGTTAATGAAACTGTTGCTTCATCACTTCCACCTATTCTTTTTGCACTTGTACTTATGCTTGTTCTTAGACCATTTTTATTTTCATATATTGTTCTTGTATCTTGATCAACTAGTTCTACTCCGTCTACTTCCCATGTTGCTCTTGCTACTATTGTTGTATTTACTCCTACTTCAAAAGCTTTATTATATTTTGTCCATTCTCCTCCATTTATTGAATATTCTATATTTTTTAAATTATCACTTCTCCATGTACTTATACTTACTGTTGTCTTTTGTGTACTATCCATGCTGGTTGTTCCACTTGATATATATACTTTATATGTTCTATCACTTAATGTAGTTGATGTACTTCCACTTACCCATTTTGTACATCCATCTATTTCTTTATATCCACTTCCTCTTGCATATATAATTGTTCCTGCATTTACACTTATTTCTCCTGTATAGTTTTGCCATTGTCCATCATATCCAATTTTATATTCTTTCTTTGTTACTCCATCTTCATAATCTATTCTTATCTTTACTGGCATATTATTATTTACATATCTACTTGTTGGTACTATTTTTACTTCATATGTCCCACTTACACATGAACATGTCGTACATGTATTTGGTACACTTGGATCTGTTGGATCTGTTGTTGGTGCATTTGGTTTTATTGGTGTACTTGGTTTACTTACATTTTCAAAAAGTTCACCTATATATCCACTTGCTGTTTTCTTCTTTGTTTTTTGTAACAATAAGTTTCCTTCATCATCATATACATCTATTAAGTATCTTATTCTTGCTTCTATACTTGTGTTTGGTCCAACTTCAAAAACACCAGTATATTCTTGCCATACTCCATTGTTTATTCTATATTCTACTTTTTCTACATTGTTGCTATAATTTATTTTTACTTTTGTTACTTCTCCATTTTTTACACTTGTTTTTTCTGGTTCGATATCTACATAATATCCATCTGGTGATATTATTATTTCATTTCCATCTATTTCATATCTAATTATTATTTTATCGACATCTTCTACTCTTACTCTTATTGGTCCTGTATATTCTTTCCAATTTAAGTCTTCTCCACTTTGTTCTTCATTTTCATCTAGTTTTTTCCATTCCCACTTTGTTGAGTTTGCTGGATAATGTAAATTTAACCATATCCATCCATCATTTTCTTCTTCTTCTACTTCTTCTACGGCTACTTCTACTTCTTTTTCTACTGTTGTATTTATTCCATTATTTCCATATGCTGTACATACTATTTTATGTTTTCCAATTCCTAACTTACTTGTATCACTTGCTTCTTCTACTTCATCTACTATACATTTTACTTCTCCACCCTTTGGTCCAAATTTATAGTAACTTGGTAAGTCATATTTATTTCCATAGAAAAACTTTAATGGTACTTTATCCAAATTTATTATTGGTATTACTTCATCTTTTTCTTCTGTTGTTGTTACTTTTGTTGTAGTTGTTGGCTCTTCCGGATTTGTTATATTATTACTTTCTTTTGTTTTTACCTTTTTGGTTACTATTGTTTCATTTCCTACTTTATCTACTACTTTTATACTTATTTTATATTCTTTATTTGCTTCTAAGTTTTTATATTCGTGTGTTTTTGTTCCTAATACATATTCTTGATTATCTATCTTATAAAAATAACTATTTACTCCACTTAGTCTATCTGTTGCTTCTGTTGTTACTTTTATTGTATTCTCAGTTTCTGTTTCTTTTATTTTTTTTACTACTGGGTTTTCATTATCTACATTTACATATTCTCGATTACTTACTTTACTTCTTCTTCCTCGTACATCTATTCCTCTAAAATATACATACCATTTCCCACTTGCTACTATTTCGGCATTCTTTGTTTCTGTTATTTGCCAGTTGCATCCTATGGTACTCTTTTTATTTGTTACACAGTATTCATAATTTTTTAACTCATCTATCATTTTTGCATCTTTAGTTACTACTACCATTCCTGTTTTTGTCCATTCATGTGTTTTACTTTCTACTACTGGTGATGTTGTATTTATTAGAGTTGATATTGTTCCTTTTCTTACTATCATGAAAAGTGCGCATAGTAAAAATAAAAGAATTATTATTAGTATTGGTTTTCTATCACTTACATATAAAACTACTTTCTCATTCTTTTTTAAACTTGTTTCCTCTTTTGGTTCTACTTTTACTACTGTTCCACTTTTTTCAAACATATCTATTTTCTTTTTCTCTTTTTCTATTTCTATATTTGCTTTTTCTAATATTTCTTTTGCCTCATCTAAAGAGACTCCTACTATATTAGGAACTTTTTTTCTTTCCATTTACACACACCTCTATCATCTTCTTAAATTATACTATCTTGTCAATACTTAAATCAATACTTGACATTCATTATTTTTTACCTTTTTTGTTTATTTTGTCGAAATCTATTTACTTTTCAACAAAAAAAAGCAAAAACATGTTTTACATTATTTTTGCTCATCAAATATTTTCTTTAAATAATATCCTGTATATGATTCTTTTACTTTAGAAACAGCTTCTGGAGTTCCGGTTGCAACAACTTTTCCTCCACCATCTCCACCTTCTGGACCTAAATCAATGATATAATCTGCAACTTTTATTACATCAAGATTGTGTTCAATAACGATTACGGTATCACCATTTTCAACAATTCTATTTAATATCTCAAGAAGTTTTTTAATATCATCAACATGAAGACCTGTTGTTGGTTCATCTAAAATAAATACAGATTTTCCAGTTGGTTTCTTTTGAAGTTCTTTAGCTAGTTTTACACGACCAGCTTCTCCACCTGACAATGTTGGCGCTGATTGACCTAATTTTATATAAGACAATCCAACATCCATTAAAACTTGTAATTTGTTCTTTACTTTTGGAACATTGGAAAAGAATTCAATTGCTTCTGAAACACGCATATCTAAAACTTCAGCAATATTTTTTCCTTTAAATTTTACATCAAGAGTTTCACGATTGAAACGTGTTCCATGACATACATCACATGGTACATAAACATCTGGTAAAAAGTGCATTTCAATCTTTTTAACTCCATCTCCCCAACAAGCTTCACATCTTCCACCTTTTACATTAAAAGAAAACCTACTTTTGTCATAACCACGTATTTTTGATTCTTTCATTTCAGCAAACACGGTTCTAATGTCATCAAATACACCAGTATAAGTTGCTGGATTACTTCTAGGAGTTCTTCCTATTGGATCTTGTGATATACTTACAATTTTATCAACGTTTTCTAAACCAATTATGTCCTTACAAGACCCAACAATAACTTTAGAGTTATAAACACTTTTTAATAAAGCATTTCTTAATATTCCATCAACTAATGAAGATTTTCCTGAACCACTTACTCCAGTTACACATGTTAAAGTTCCTAAAGGAAATTTAACTGAAATATTTTTTAGATTATGTTCTTTAGCTCCTTTAATCGTAATAAACTCTCCATTACCTTTTCTTCTCTTCTTAGGAATTTCTATTTTTTTTCTTCCAGAAAGATAAGCCCCCGTTATGGAATTTTCATTTTTCATTACTTCTTCTGGAGTTCCGGAGGCAACTAAATACCCGCCATTTTCTCCAGCAACAGGACCAATATCAATAAGATAATCCGCTTGTCTCATCGTATCTTCATCGTGTTCAACAACGATTAAAGTATTACCCAAATCTCTCATATTTTTTAAACTATCAATCAATCTTTGATTATCTCTTTGATGAAGCCCAATACTTGGTTCATCTAGTACATATAAAACTCCACTAAGTTTTGACCCAATTTGAGTTGCAAGACGTATTCTTTGGGCCTCTCCTCCTGATAAAGTTCCGGCGGCTCTTGATAATGTAAGATAAGATAAACCAACATTATTTAAAAACTCTAAACGAGATTTTATCTCTTTTACAATAAGCTCACTTATTTCCATCTCTGTTTCACTTAATTTTAATTTATCAAAAAAAGTTATTAAGTCCTTTATAGACATATTTGTTACTTCATAAATATTTTTATTATTTATTTTAATGTTTAAAATATCACTTTTTAATCTTGAACCTTTACATGTTGGACATGTATTTTCAATCATGTATCCATCTATCCAATCTCTTATCCAAGTGGAAGATGTTTCCATATATCTTCTCTCAAGATTAGTAATAATACCTTCATATGTCTCATTTGTGTATCTTTTTCCACCAGTTTTTGATGTGTATTCAAATCTAAATACTTGATTTGTTCCATAAAGAATAACATTTAAATCTTCTTCTTTTAAATCTTTTACTGGTAAATTTAAATCAATATTTAATTCACGAGCTATAGTCAATAATCTAGTTGTATCAATATTATCTTCTATATTAATGGTTTGAATCGCTCCACCTAAAATAGATTTATCTTTATCAGGTATAAGTAAATCTACTGATATATGTTTTGTTATACCTAAACCTTTACATGTTGGACAAGCTCCATATGGTGCATTAAAAGAAAATATTCTTGGTTCAAGTTCAGGAAGTGAAAAGTCACAGTGGGGACATGCATAAGTTTCACTCATAACAATTTCTTTATCCCCAACTAAGTTAATAACTACTTTTCCATTAGCCATTTTAGTTGCTGTTTCTATAGCTTCAAAAATTCTACTTCTTTCATTATCTTTTAAGACAATTCTATCAACTACTACATCAATATCATCTTTTTTATTTTTATCACAAGTGATTTCATCATAAATATCATAAGTAGTTCCATTTACTCTTATTTTAGTAAATCCATCTTTTTTTAGTTTTTCAATAATATCCTTATGAGTACCTTTTTCTCCATGTACAATAGGAGCAAGTATTTCCATTTTAGTTCCATCTTCATATGATAAAACCTTATTAGTCATCTCTTCAATGCTTTGACTTGTTATTGGTATTTTGTGTCTAGGACAAAAAGGTGTTCCTACACGAGCAAATAAAAGTCTTAAATAATCATATATCTCAGTTACAGTTCCAACTGTACTTCTTGGGTTATTATTAGTTGATTTTTGATCAATAGAAATACTTGGAGATAATCCTTCAATTGAATCAACATCTGGTTTTGATTCTCCACCTAAAAATTGACGAGCATAAGCTGATAAACTTTCAACATATCTTCTTTGACCTTCAGCATAAATAGTATCAAACGCGAGTGAGCTTTTTCCACTTCCAGACACTCCTGTCATAACAACTAGTTTATTTTTAGGAATCTCTAAATCAATGTTTTTCAAATTGTTTTCTCTTGCACCTTTAATTATAATTTTATCCATAGTATCACCTAAATTTATTTAATATTTTACCACAAATTTAGAATTTGTATACATATAAATTTTAATACATATGTTCGTATAAATCAAGTTAAAAAGAAGAACTATTTTTTTCTAGTTCTTCTAATTTTACATCTGAGATAATAGAATATATTGAAGATATTCATTGATATCATCGGATATATAGTGACGACGAGAAATGCAGAGATATATCCTAACCAATTGAAGGGAACTTCAATATTCAAATATTCTAAATCCAAAAATACTAAGTTAACATATATATATTCCATATAGTAAAATCCTAAATAAGCAATCGAAATCATCAATAAATAAAGTATTAATTGACTTAGTTGATGATTGAACAATTCTATACCTAAATAATTTTCATCGATAAAATTATCTTCAGTAACATACCTGCGATATTCTCTTAATGATTTAAAAAGAGATACAAGTAATACAACTAATGAATCTAGCCAAATTATGAATATTATAATAGTGCCCAATATTTCATATTTAACGTTTTTATCTAAATAAAATTTTACATCATAACCTTGCTTTTTTACTTCATTTATTACTCTTTTTCTATCCTTTTTAGAATTAAGAATTAAATAATATCCTTTGTTATATGTATATTCTTTTTGAACCATACTAGTTAATAATTTATCTGATGCATAACATACGTTAGAATCATTTAACTTATCAAATGAATCATATGTTCCAACTACATAAACTGTTAGATTTTTATCAATATTAAAATTTCGATGATAAAAATCGCGATATAATAATTTCTTCTTAAAATTAATATTTAATATACTTATTTGACTATCGGGTGCGAATAAATCAGGACATACAATTTCATCATCATTAATTATGTCTCTTCCATGACTTATCTTATAATTATCTTGACTCATTAGATATATAAAACCATCATATTTTGAACTAAAACTAGGTGTGTGCAATTTTATCTTATATTCGTTTTTATCGATAGCTTTTTTTATACCTTTTATGTTATCAAAATTATATTCACCTTTTGAATTGTAAACATATATTTGATCTTTATGAGCATTATAATAATTATTCATATGGTTTAACGCTACACTTAAGAATAATGATATTAATATAAACATGTATGTATATATTGTTATAGCAACATGATTATCTTTTCTAAAGTGTGCTTTTAAACTGATTTCTATATCACGAAGTCTCATTCTTTCATCGTCCAATCTTGTAAGTAATTAATTTTTTTCACTTTATAGCTAACATATTATATTTTTGTTTTAAATAGTTAAATATACTCCACCCATAGCATCGAATTTACTTTCAATTTTTGGGTTGAATAAAATAACTCCGCCATAGCCAGAACCTGATAGAGTGTAATCCATAGCGTTCTCTAAAGTGGCTGAACTATGACTTGCATGTTGGTAAGAACCATAAATTCTTCCGGATCCTGTTGCGGTAAATGACAATTCCATTTCGTGACTTCTACCATTTTGAACTTTAAAAGTTGCACCAAACCCATTGTCAAAGTTTTGATTATATTTTTCATGAGTAACATTAATATCATTATTCGCAATATAGTATTGACTATAAGCATATCCACTTGATAAAGTTACACTGGAATTTTTTCTGATTGCCATAACATCATATTTTTTTATATTTGGCACTTTTAACCATGTTAAACTCATTGTAATATACCCTGAATTATTGATGATTCTTAAACTTTTTGATTCAGTGGTATGTTCAGTTGCACAAGTTGATATACCAATATTCGGAATATCAGCATCGATTGTTTCAACTATTTCTACTTTAGATAAATCTTTATCTTTAATGATATCATATTGTTCTTGAGTCATAAAATTCATAAAGTTCGATGAATAAATACTTGTTAAAGCATTATATTTATCTATAGGAATCACAACACCACTTTTATTTGTTATAGTATCACTTTGACTAGCAGCATTTACTATACTAATTGAGGTAAATGAAACAAGACCAGCCATAATAATTAACAATCCCTTTTTCAAAAAAACATCCTACTCCTTTCTGACAACATCATATCAAAGGAATGGGATGTTTGAACTCTACTTTAGTTCTACAAAATTCTACTTAATCTCTTTTTGAAATGAATTTATTTTATCTTTTAAGAAAATTAAATATCCGATATATTCTTCTTCATTATTGCATTTGGTTTTATAACAATCTATAGCAGTATATTTTGAGGCTACTAAATTGTCATCTTTAATCCTCCACGTTCTTGCGTCAATCTTTGTAAGCACCATTTTATCTATTTCAAGATATAATTTATATGTAGTTTTATAGTTTTCGTTTTCAATATCTAACTTTAAAAGATTAGAATTATTGTAACTAACAGATATCTCATCATTTATCTTCTTAATATATGAATTTGAATCTTCTGTGAAACCTAATTGAGATAAGTATTCTTCAACGCTTTCTGGTTCAGAATATAAGTTTGCTGACATTACCGATTTATTCTCTTCATTAGCATAATCAGATTTAATATTTTTAAATTCTAGTTTAATATCCATTTCAGAATTATTCTTATATTTTATTTTTACTACAGTTGTATGTCTTGCTAAATCTGCTAAAGAATTCTTTTCTGATTTTCTTTTATAAATATCAATTGGAAAAGAATTAGTTCTATGAAGCAATACTGGTTTATTATTTACATATTTATAAAGTTCAATTGATTCTATTTCATTAGAATTATTTGTATCAATGTAATTAATAGAAAAATTCACATAATCATGACTAACTATATAATTTCCATTTTCAATATAAATATCTTTATTATCTGCTTTTATTAAATAGACTCTAGTTTTTGTTATTAAAGCAACTGCTACAACTATAATAGTTACAATAACTATACCTAATATACTAAATTTAAATATTTTGGATTCAAAAATAGAATGTTTACCTCCACATAGCAAATCTTTCCTATCTACTCCTAAAGCAGCAGCTAAGTCATTTAAAGTTTTATCATCTTGTGGGAAAGATTTTCCTTGTTCCCACTTAGATATATTTTTATCTGAATAATGAACTAAATCACCTAAATCTTTTTGAGTTAAATTGTTTTTCAATCTCAACTCTTTTAAATAATTTCCTTTGTTTATATCTCTCATATTACACCACTTCTTTTATAATTCTTCTATATAATTATTTAAAATGTTAAATAACTCAGTTGAATTCTTTGTTTGACATATTTGATTTTTTATTGATGCACTTCCGGGTAAACCTTTTATATACCATAAAGCATGTGTTCTTATCTCCAAAAGTGCTAGTTTTTCACCTTTATCTTTACACAATAATTCAAAATGTCTTTTTAGCATTTGCATTTTTTCTTTAGCAGAAACTCTTTGAGGTAAAGTTCCATCCTCTAGATAATCGACACACTCTTTTATTAACCATGGATTTCCTAAAACACCTCTACCTATCATAACAGCATCACAGCCAGTTTCTTCAAGCATTTTTTTGGCATCATAACAAGTTTTTATATCGCCATTTCCAATTACTGGAATACTTACTGCTTCTTTTACTTTTTTTATTAAACTCCAATCTGCACTTCCACTATAACCTTGAGCACGAGTCCTTGCATGAAGCGTTATGGCACTTGCACCAGCATTTTCAATTCTTTTAGCAACCTCTACACAATTTATAGTATTGCTATCCCAACCGCTTCTTATTTTAACTGTAACTGGTATATCAACTGCATTAACAACCGATCTCACAATTTTCTCTATTTTATCCGGGTCTTTTAATAATGATGCTCCAGCTTGTGATTTTAAAGCAATTTTTGGAACTGGACACCCCATATTTATATCTAAGATATCTGGATGCATTAACTCTACAATTTTTTTTGCTGCTATTACAAATGAATCTTCATCACTTCCAAATATTTGTTGAGCAATCGGCCTTTCACTTTCTCTCATTTTTAAAAGTTCTATAGTTCGATCATTATCAAACATAATTGCTTTATCGCTTACCATTTCGGCGTAGATAAGACCTGCTCCCATTTCCTTTATAATGGTTCTATATGATGTATTAGAAATCCCAGCCATTGGAGCTAATACAACTTGATTTTTTATTTCTATATTTCCTATTTTCCACATACTCTTACATCAACTTTGCTTCCTGTTTTAAGATTATAAAGATTACTCTCGTCAGTGTCAATATGTAGTTCTAATTTCCCATTATCAGTTGCTTTTATTTTGGCTTCCATTAAAAACTTTTTATCTTTATAAATATATACCTCTTGTTTATTTTCTAATCCAAGAACATCACTCAACTTTTTACTCATATGAACATGCGCTTCTGCAAGTATAACTCCATTATCAATTATTTCACTTTTATCTTTTGAAATAAGTTCTATTCCTGGAGTACCTTCAATTTCTCCACTTTGTCTTCTCGGAGGATTTAATCCTAAAAAGTTTGCATCCGTTTTGGATAGTTCTACTTGATTATAATTTCTAAAAGGGCCAACTATTCGAACGTGTTCAATAAGTTTTCCATTACATCTTAAATCAACTGTCTCTATAGTTGCAAACTGACCAGGTTGACTTAAATCATTTCTTTTTATCATAGGTTTATCACCAAATAAATTTTTCCATGTACTCTCGGTTAAATGAACATGGTTTTTGCTTACTCCTACCATTAATTCCACTTGAATCACCATTATAATTTTATCAAAAAGGGAATATATTTCATAGATTTAGAGTAAATTTTTTATAAAAAAAAAGCAGACGTTTAGTCTACTAATATCTTTTTTCAATAATCTTATCATGTTTTACAATAAAACTTTTTTGAGCTAATTTTAATATTGGTATATCCGACTTGGAGTCAGAATATGATTCTTGTACTTGGTAGTTGTCGTACTTCTTATTTAATCTTTTTACCTTTTCTTCGCCATGGCAGTTTAATCCAGTAAACTTACCTGTCTTCTTATTTACTTTGCTACCTATTAAATCTTTTACTTTTAATTCATCACATATAGGTTTAAGTAAAAACTCTGGAGAAGCAGAAATAATAATATCGTTGTTATGTTTTTTTTCTAAGTAGAAATCTTTTATATAGATACTATGAGTATTCCAAAACTTTTCTATGCATAAATCAATATCATCCACATATTTTAAAAAAGAAAATATTACTTGCTTCATCTCAGTTTTTGTTATAATTTTTAATTTATATTTTATTGCTGATAATAATATTTTTGGTATTATCTTAGCTATTTTAGGATATTTTTTTAAACAATAAAAGAAAAAGTCTGTTGAAGAATCCCCTTCATATATTGTATTATCAAAATCATATAAATTAATTTTCATATTTTTTTTCCTTTTTTTCATGATCAAATAGAATATCTGTTTTCCATATTAGGAATATAAAGAATATTAATAAAATTACGTATAGAATCATACTTACTTTTTTATCTCCTAAAGTGTAGAAAATAGATACTGATGCAAATAATATATTTATTAAATACATAATAATAACTGTTTTTCTTGTGGATTTCGTTGTTTTCAACAATTGATGATGCAAATGTTCTTTATCGGCATGATCTATTCTTTCTCCTTTAAGAATTCTTCTACACATTGCAAAGAATGTATCAATTATAGGAACAAACAAAGTTAGTAAAGGAATTATTAACGACGTTATTGTTGCTGTTTTAAATCCTAACAAAGCAATTACTGAAATAATAAATCCTAGGAATAAACTTCCTGTGTCTCCCATAAATATTTTAGCTGGTGGAAAATTATGAAAAAGAAAACCTAAGCAAGCCCCAACCATGATTAAACACATGATTACGTCTAAGCCTCCTAAACGGTTCATTATATATCCAATTATACAAATTGTTGCAAAGTAAATTGTAGAAGTACCAGTTGCTAACCCATCCAACCCATCGCATAAATTTATTGCATTCATAATAGAAACCATAAATAATACAGCTAATGGATAGGCAAAGATACCAAATTTAAACGTTATTCCAAATATTGTCATATCGGCAAAAGTTATATTTCCATAAAATACGGTTATACAAGCAGCTGTTATTTGCATTAAAAATTTAACTTTAGCCGGTAGTGGATTAATATCATCCAACATTCCTGTTATGACAACAACAAAACCTCCGATTAATACTGATAGCATTTGAGTAGTCTTTGGTGCAAAAAGCATATATCCAATTAAAAACGCGAAGAAGATTGCAAGTCCACCCATGGAAGGCATAATATGGTCATGTATTTTTCTTTTATGATCAGGCTTATCTACTGCCCCTACATGAAAAGCTATCTTTTTAACTAAAGGAGTTAATAAAGCCGATGTTAAAAACGTTATTAAAACTATTAAAAATATATTATACCCATTTATATAGTAATCCATATGATCACATCCCTAATTAAATTATACACTAAAACATTATTTCTTAAAAGAAAATTTGTTGTTGCATAAAAAAAACTCCAATGGAGTTTATATTTAAAAATGGTGATCTGTATGGGATTCGGACCCATGTATGTAACCTTGAGAGGGTTATGTGTTAAACCACTTCACCAACAGACCAATTACAAGTGCATATTTATTTTAACACGGTTAATATATTTAATTCAATACCAAAATAAAAAAGGACAAGATACTTGCCCTATATTCCAAACATTACTAATGAATCTATATTTTCTTTTACTATTTTCCTTAGTAATTTTATATCTATTTTAGCTAATTTAGTTTCTAATTCGTCTTTACTATTTATAATTAAATCAAATCTTTTCATTATTATATTATAAATGCTTTCTTTAATTCCAAGTTCATTATAATAAGCCAATACTTCTTTTATGTTTTCTTCTTCAATATCTAAAATATCTAGATATTCTTTTTTTAAGTCTCTTAAAATATACTCATATTGTACATTGCTTATTCCATAATTCTTAATATAACCTATCATACTAATCACCATTTCTTAAAGCGTTTACAACGCATTCTTCTATATTTTTTGTTAACTTTTTATGAGTTGTTGTTTCTTTTTTTTGACTTACTAAAAAATTTATTTTATCTTCCAAATTATCAATTTTAAGCAAAACATAATTTTTACTTTCCTTAATAAACATATCTAAGTCAACAATTTTACTTTTTAGGATATTCGAATTTTTAACAATAAGACTAGGATTAATAGAAAGAGTTTTATAGCATTTATTTACAACTTGTTTTTTGTCAAATCCCATCATTGCTAAGTGATTTAATGCAAAATTTATATCGCTTGCACTTGCTACCATAAATAATGGGGAGTTTTTAATCAATAAAGGATAATTTACTTCAAGTGATTTTAATTGTTCCATATTTTTTTTGAAGTTTTCAAACATTGGTTTATATCTTTGATTTTCATTCTTTATAAAGCATGTTGCGACATTATTACATATAGACTTTAATAAAGGAACGTTTATTTTTCCATTTACATCTTTTGTTAAATCAACAACTTCTTTTATAGTTTCAACATCAGAGTAAAGAAGAACAACTAGTTTAGCTTTATAATTTTCTTTGCTAAATAAATGTAGAATACCATAATTTTCAGCTTTATTTTTACTTATAAGTCCAAAGTTATCCATGAATACTTCATGATTTACAGTTACCAAACCACCGATTAAGTCACTAGATAGATTCTTGTAGTCTATCTCTAACTTATCAAGTACTGCTTTAATATTCTCATCTTCATCAATTGTTTTAATCGATTTTGTTTCAACTACTGGCAATATACTTTCAGGCGTTTTTAGTATATTTAAATTATGCAAAGAAATATATTCCATAACTTTATAAAGGTTGGATTCAAATTCTACGGAATTATAATCGTTTAACATTTTTTCAATAAAGGAAAAATTAATGATTAGTTCATTACTGAACATTTTTTCTTTCAATTCTTTTAATTCGTTTATATAGTTTTCATTATCTATTAATCCACTTTCCGATACTTCAACATAATCTCTTAATAAAGCTAAAAACGTATTTATATCTTTAATATATTTAGGATTAAAATCAACTTTTAATTTATATTTTTGCTTTCCTATAAAAACATCTCTTATACTTTTTATCTGACTGATAAACTTTTCTTTATTTCTAACTTTAGAAGTTGATATTATTCCTTCTATCAAAGAATCAGTTAAATATTTCATATTATCATTATTTTCTTCAATGCCTTTTATTAACCTTACTAAATCAATATCATCATAATACACTTTTATTTTATCTTTATCAGTTAATTCTTTTAGCCTTGAATTGATTATTGATAATAATAATTCATTGCTAGTATTCACACTCATCACCTATTTATTCATCATATTATTTACTCTTTGTTCTGCCAACATCTTTGTTTCATAATACATATTCATTAATTCTACTAAATATGTAGTTCTTTCCTTTATTTCCTCTTCATATCTTAAATCTGCTAGAATATCAATTGACTCTTTTATACCTTTTATTAATGGCAGAGTTTTTAAAACTATAGCTTTCTCTTTTGAATAACCTAGTTCTAATATTTCTTCCATTGTTTTATCTAAAAACATTTCAGCTTCGTCGCCGTGTTCATTCAAATCTTTTTCATATTCAACTACTAAGGAAGTGGCCATATTGATAGTCTCTTGTTCTGCATTTACAAAAAAACCTTCTAGCATCTTTATAGCCTCTCTTAGTGGATTAGTTTCAATGCTTATTTCTTCATTATCACTATTTTCTATACAATACTCATATTTTTTATATAAACTGTTTATCGCTAAAGCTACTAAAGTATTTATCGTTTTTGAAGGATCAAGTCCATATTTTGATGCTATTTTTTTACCTTCTTCCTTAATAAACACAAGGGTTTCGTAGTCGATTGGAGGCATTTCTTTTCTAACAATATTTACATATTTTTCATCTTTTAAATAGTTAGCTACTAAATAGTAAACATGGCTTTTAAAGTCATAATCATCAACTGTTTTATTTCCTTTTAAAGCAAAGTCTATTGCTTTGATGTTAACATATTCTAAAATTTGAGCTTTTGTATAAGAATCTAATGAGCATTCACTCATAAGAAGTTTTAATTCTTTTAGTTCATTTTCTCCAAAGGAATACGAAAATTCTTTTGAAGTAAACATATCTATATATCTTTTATATTTTTCAGCTTTTGATGTTTCAAAATTAACTTGATTAACATATCTAACATTATATTCTTCAATATAATGATCAATCATAGCAAGGATACTTGTAAAATATTTTGCTAGTTCTTCTTTTTTTAAAGAGTTTCTAGTATTTAAATATTCAGTTCTTTTTTCATCGTAACTTTCAATTATATTTTTATCATTACAACCTATAAGCTCCAATATTTCTTTCAAATCACGAGGATTAAACTTTAAAACATCTTCAAATATTATGTCTCCTTTTCTAAGACCTAAAGGAGATCCAACAATAATATATCGATTAATTATTTCACATATATGTTCATAATCTGAAGTTAATTTTTTATTTTGTTCTCGCATGTTAGATAAATCATTTATCTTGTTTTGAAGTTCTTTAACAAAATTATCAACACTTTTTTTGATTTTTCCATTAACAACGTTATTCATTATGACCTCCTTATTCTCTTCAATTTTAGCATATTTTATATATTTATGTAAAGGTGCTTTTGGCTATTTAGCAGCATAAATATTGTTGTTTTGTGCCCTTTTTTGTGATATTATCAATTATAGTAGGAAATATAGAAAATAAAGGTGAAGCTATGAATACAGATACAATTAAAATTTTTGATGCTAATAATGAACTAACTCAAGATTTTGATCAAGTTGTTGATGAGGTTTTAAAAGAGGTTCACGGAAATAATTACTTTGACATTGACGAAGAATTTATTGTTCCAGAAAAGACAGTAGTTAGAAAAAAGGAAAATATAATCAAGCCTGAAAGAATTAGAAAAAAAGCTTCATTTAAAGATTTTATTCCGGTATTATTCTTCATTCTTATTTTTGCTATTATTACATTAGCTGGTTATTACTTTTTAAATAATTTTGACTTTTCTACTATTTTGAAGTGAGGATTATATGTTTGATAATATTGATGTTGAAATAAATCCTGATTATACAATGATGAAGAAAGTAAATGGCAACTTATATCTTTCTGAAGAACAAATGGAAATATTAAAAAGTTATAATATAGATTATATGAAGTTTAGTAATTTGAAAGATTTAATTCATGAACTAATGGAAGAAATTGAAGAAAACGATGATGATGTTTTAGAAAACCTTCTAGATGTCTTATCAGAACGTGATTATTATGAGAATTACAACAAATAATTATTGATATTCAGTAAATTTTATGATATTATGTTTTTAAGTTAGGGGCGTGTTTTATGGCTATTAAAGTAAATTTGGATAAAGTTATGGTCGATAAAAAAATGAGTTTAAACAAGTTGGCTGAAGATGTTGGGATTACAGTTGCTAATCTATCGAATTTAAAAACAGGCAAAGCAAAAGCTATAAGATTTTCTACTTTAGAAGCTATTTGTAAAACTTTAAAATGTCAACCTGCTGATATTCTTGAATATGTTGAAGACGATGTAAAAGGATTGCTTTAATGCAACCCTTTTTTATTTGAATATCGAAAAATATGAAGGAATTTTTGCTTCAAAAGTTTGTTCCTTACCATTTGGAAGTAAAACTTTAAGTGTTTGATGATGTAGACACATATGGCGTATTGGATTTTTTGTTGATCCATATTTTTTATCACCAATTATTGGGTGTCCTAAATTAGACATCGCGACTCTTATTTGATTTTTTCTTCCCGTTTTAATATCTATTTCTAAAATTGAATAGTTTTTACTTTTCTTTAAAACTTTATAATCAGTTATAGCAAGATAACCATGGAGTTTATCAGTCGCATAAGTATGAAGTGTTTTATCCTCTGTTAAATATTCCTGAATATGCCCGGAATCATTTTTTACACATCCTTCTACTACTGCATAATATTTACGTGTCTTTGCTATATTATTCCAATTATCTTGAAAATATCTTTTTAATTTTTCTGATTTGGCAAATAAAACTAAACCTGAAGTATCACGATCAAGTCTATGAACAATAAATATACGATTATTCTTATTCTTTTTATGTACATATTCATATGCTTCATGATAAAGTGTACGAATTTTTTCTTTGTCAGTACCTACGCATAAAAGTCCAGCAGGTTTGTTTACAACAAGGAGGTCTTTATCCTCATATATGATATCCATTTTTCTACTTTTCATCTTTTTTCCTCTTCATCACTACTAATAAAAATACAACTATTATTGAGTTTATTAAAACCATTTTCTTTAAATATTCATAGTCGTATGATTTTTCTTCTGACTTTTCTTCCTTTTTTGTTTCATTTTTTATCTCTATTCCACTTTGACAATATTCTTCTTTAATATCAGCATAATTCCATATACCCAGATTTTTGTTAATAGCGCCTGCTTGTAACTCACATAATTTATTTGACCATTTATAATCATTATAAACATAGTTTACTTGAGCATATCCTTTTGATATTAAAGATTCTTGAAGCAAAGTACCATCAACGTAAAGATAGACTAAATATTCATTATATTTATTTTTTTCCTCACTTAATTCATCTTTTTCAATCTCTAGACTTTGGGCATTTTTAACTATTGAACATGCATAGTCATTTATTTCTTTATTCAATATTCCATCTGATGTATCCATCATTAAAAGTCTTATTCTTTTGATACCAGTGCTTGTTTTTACCCACATAGATACAGCTGAATCACAAGAAACTAGAGAAACAGCCTCGCGAGTTTCATCAGCTTTTACAAATGATGTGCACATTAAAAACGTTAAAATTATCAATAAAGTTTTTTTCATTTTTCACTCACCAATAAAATTATATAAAAATATTTCGATAAAGTAAATTATGTAGTAATATATTTATTATTTTATGTTATAATTGGTGTATAATAATTTATAAGAGGTGGATTTATGGAAAAAGAAGAAAAGAAAACTACTACAAAAACTAGTACAACTAAAAAGTCTACTGGGACTAAAAAAACTACTGGTGCAGCAAAAAAAACTACTGGTGCTAAAAAAACAACGACTAGTAAAACAAGTTCTAAAACTACAGGAACTAAAGCTAGTTCAGCAAAAAAAACTACTAGCAGTAAAAGTACTGGAGCTAAAAAAACTACTGGGACTAAAAAAACTAGTACTACTAAAAAAGCTGCTACTAAAAAACCAGAAACAACTAACGTAGAAACTAAAGCAGAAGAAATTAAAATCATAGAATCAGTTGTTGTTGAAGAACCAATCGTTGAAGAAACAAAAACTAATGAAATTCCTGTTGAAGAGAAAATAGTTCAAGAAGAAATAAATGAAGTTATAGAAAAGCCAGAAATGGTTCAAGAAGAAAAGATTGAAGAAGCAAAAGAGAAAGAAATTAAAACAACTATTTCAAAAAGCAATATTTCTAAAGAAAAGGATAAGAGTATTGATTTAGGCATATTAATTGTTGTTATGGGTCTTTTCCTTCTTGTAATTACAACATATTTTTCTAAAGCACTTACTTTAAGCTCATTAGTAACAAATATTTTAGTTATACTTTCACTTGTTATAGAAGCTTTTGGCATCATTGTTATTATTGTTAATTCAATTAGAAAATACTAGAGGTTGACATGTGTAAGAGTTCAGTACTTTCCGAATTTACAACTATAACATATTTAATATTATGTTTAGCAATTCCAATTTTTTATTATATATATTATAGAAATAAAGTTAAGAAAAATAAAAACTATGGTGTGTGTTTTATCAGGATGGTTATTATCTTCCTAGTATTATTAACTCCTAAATATATAGTTAAATATTTTTTCAAAGATGAATGCATAAATTGTATTATAAACAATGTATGTAAGGAAGATACTATGGAAAACGATAATTTAAAAACATCAACTACAACTAATAAAGTTAGTTCAACAATGGATAGAATAACTTCAACAGTTAGCACTTCAACTACGAGTAAAACTACTACTACTAAAAAAGTAACTGGCGATAAAGTTACTTATGGTATGGTAAAGGAAATTGATGGTGAAAGAAAAGACGTTGGAATTTCTAGCAAAGGATATACAATCTATACAATTAATGGAGTTACATATGTTGATGGATATATGATTGTCAATAAAACATATACAGTGTCATCAGACTTTGTTCCAAAAGATACCTATAAACCAAGTGAAGGAAAAACAAATACATGTAATGATTGTATAAACAATACAGTTTATAATGCTTGGAAAGTTATGCAAGCAGATGCTGCAAGTTTAGGTTTGAATATAAGAATAACTTCGGGTTATAGACCTTATCAAACTCAAAATTCAATATATAATCGATATGTTGCTCGTGACGGAAAAGAAAAAGCTGATACTTATTCTGCAAGACCTGGAAGTTCAGAGCATCAAACAGGATTATGTTTTGACTTAAATTCAATAAGTGATGCTTTTGCTAATACTGCTGAAGGTCGCTGGGTTAATGAAAACGCTTATAAATATGGATTTATTATACGTTATCCAAAAAATAAAAATAATGAAACAGGTTATAAATATGAATCATGGCATCTAAGATACGTTGGAACTGATCTTTCATATAAGTTATATAATAACGGAGATTGGATATCAATGGAATCATACTTTGGTTTAACAAGCAAATATAGTGATTAAGTGATACATTTGTATCACTTTTTATTTTGCCTTTATGTTATAATTGTTATTAGGTGATACTATGGACTTTTTAAACTCAATTGAGGATAATTCTATTCTAATAATAGATAACAATATTAAATTTAAAGTGTTAGATTATATCAACGAACATAAAATATTAAAATCAATAAAACTTATGAGCTTTACCGAGTTAAAAAAAGGCTTGTTTTTTGATTATTCAAATGAAGCAATCTTTCATGTTATGAGAAAATTTAATCTTGATTATGATCTTGCAAGAAAATATATTATGAATCTTTATTACTTAGAAGATAAGACTTATGACAATCCTAAATATAAGTTTTTATGTGAAATTAAAGATTTTTTAAACGAATTAAAGTTACTTATTAAAGATCCTTTATTTAAATCCTTGCTGGAAAGAAAAAAAATATATGTATATGGTTTTGATTATATAGATTCTTTTAATAGATATATGTTGAGTATGCTAAATGACGTTACTATTTTGGAGCATCCTTGTAAAAATATTAAACATGAAGCAATAGAGTTTAACAATATACAAGATGAAATATCATATGTTGGAGAAAGGATAGCTGAGCTTATTTCCTCCGGTGTTAGCTTGGATAAAATATATATTGCAAATGTCGATGATTCATACTTTTTTACTATGAAAAGAATATTTGGTTGTTTAGGAATACCTTATTATTTAAAAAGTGAAACTTGTGTTTATGATACAGCTATTGGAGAATATGCCATAAATAATTTTAGTAATAATTTCTATTCTTTGCTTGCTAAAATAAAACTTAAATTTGATGTTGAGAATAATGAGTTTAACAATAAAGTTTATTTAAAAATAAAAAGTATTCTTGATACTTACTTTTGGGTTAAAGATGAGGATATATTAGATTTATTTATTGAGGAAACTAAAAGAGCTCGTATAGGAATTAATCATTATAAGAAAGAAATTACTACTACAGAACTTCTTAATAATGTATTTGCAGATGATGAGTATGTATTTCTAATAAACTTTAATCAAGGAAGTATTCCTAAAATAAAGAAAGACATTGATTACTTAAATGATGATATAAAGCCAGTTTTTTTAAGTAAAAGCTATGAATACAATCGTGATATAAAAGTTTCTTTATTGAAGTGTATATCTAATATAAAAAATTTAACTATTACATATAAAAAGAATACGGTTTCTGGAGAGATACTTCCATCTTCTTTAGTTGAAAGTGAATATATTTCAGTTATTAAGGGATTCATGACTATATCTGCATATTCAGACTTAAACAATAAAATTATTTTTGCTAACAAACTTGATAAATTAATAAAATTTAATGAACTTGACGATACTACAATTGTTTTAAACAATAACTACAGCATTCCTTATAATGAATATAATCATAAATACAAAACTGTAAATAAAGATAAGTTAATAAATGCTATTGATGGTAAACTTAATTTTTCATATTCTAATATTGAAAAATATTATGAGTGTCCTTTTAAATTTTATTTAAAAAGTATTCTTAAAATTGATGAATATAATGATACTTTGGATACTTTGATTGGAAACGCTTTTCATCATACCTTAGAGGTTTCTTTAAGAGATGATGTTGATCCTAGTATTGTATATGATGAATATATAAAGAATGTAGATATGCCACTTAACAATAAAGATAAGTTTTTTATTAGTACTTTAAAAGAAGAAATATTATTTATTTATGATGTTATAAAAAAACAATATGAACATTTTAATATAACTAGACAAGAATTTGAAGCAAGTAAGGTTTTAGAGGTAAAACATCCTTTTAATACAACTATTAAAGGATTTGTAGATAAAATTATTTATATGGATAATAAAGCTTTTATAATTGATTATAAAACTGGTGGAGATAAAATAAATAGTAAATTATTTGAATTTGGTCTTAATCTACAATTACCAATTTATTTATACCTATTGAATGAACTCGAAGCCGATACTTCTGTTCAAGGTATTTATTTACAACATCTTTTAAGTCAAAAGAAAGTATTCTCTCTTGGTAACTCGGAACCAAAAGAACAAAGTTTACGTCTTGATGGAATTACATTTGGTCCACTTGAAAATATTAAAGATATGGATGATACGTATGAAAAATCAAGTGTTATTAAAGGGCTTGCTTATGATAAAGATGAATGTGATTTAAAATATGGAGCTAGAATTAAAACTCCAGAAGAAAAAGAAGAACTTAAGCTTTTAGTTAAAAATCGTATTGAAGAATGTATAACTAATGTATGTGATGGTAAGTTTGAGATAAGACCGGTAAAAATCGAAAAACTAGTTGATGGATGTAACTTTTGTCCGTATAAAGATATATGTTTTAAAGTACCAAGCGATTATGAAATAAAAGAAATTAAAGGAGATGATGAGTAATGCCAAATTTAACAGAAAAACAAAGTTTAGCCGTAAATAAAAGTAATACTAATATCATCGTATCCGCTGGTGCTGGTTCTGGTAAAACAACCGTTTTAAAAACTAGAGTTGAAAGATTGCTTACTGAGGGAGTTAATATTGATGAACTTATAATATTAACATTTACTAATGCGGCTGCTGCCGAAATGAAAGATCGTATAAGAAAAGTCATAAAGAAAAATAAAAATATTGCCCACATGGAAGAGTTTGTTGATTCAGCTTACATAACTACTTTTGATTCATTTGCTCAAAGTATGGTTAAAAAATATGCTAATGTTTTAAATATAAGTGATCAATTCACAATAATTGATTCCAATATTGTTAATTTAGAGATCGATAAAATCATTGATGAAATATTTGAAAATAAGTATGTAAGTGATGAAAACTTCTGTAAGTTTATTCGTGAGCAAACTTTAAAAAATGATAAACAAATTAGAAACAGTATTAAATCCGTTTATAAAAGTATGCAAAATAAAATAGACTTAGAAGGATTTTTAGATAGCTATATGGATACTTTTTATAGTGAGGATTTTGTAAACCAAGCATTTGCTTCTTTTGAAGACTATATATTTAATTTAAGAGATGATGTATTAGAACTAATAAGCAAGCTTAACGATTATGCTTTACCAGAGATAGTTGAAAAAAATGAAAAGTCGGTTGCTGAATTTGCAGAGGCAAGTTCTTATGATGAACTTCTTGATACTTTATCATTTAGACTAGCTCAAAGTCGAAATGGAGCTTATGACGATGAAGCTAAAGAAATTTCACCGAAAATTTCAGATGCTCGAAAGAAATTAAAACTAGCTTGTTCTTTTGGTGATAAAAAAATGTTGATAAATAATTACTTATCAACAAAAGATTATGCTTATTGTGTCATCGATATTTTAAAGACATTACATGAAAAACTACAAGAGTATAAGAAAGAAAAGAACGCTTATGAGTTTATAGATATAGCTTTAAAAGCGATTGAATTAGTAAGAGATCATGAAGATGTAAGAAATGAAATTAAGTATAAAACTAAGGAAATTATGATTGATGAATATCAAGATACAAATGATATTCAAGAAGAATTTATTTCTTATATTCAAAACAATAATGTTTATATGGTTGGTGATATAAAACAATCTATTTATCGCTTTAGAAACGCTAATCCTTATATATTTAAAACTAAGTATGATAACTATAAATTAGAGAATAATGGGTTTAAAATTGATTTAATGGAAAACTTTCGTTCAAGAAACAGTGTTGTTACAATTATAAATAATATATTTTCTAAAATCATGTCTGATGATATAGGTGGATGTGATTATAAAAAAGAACACATGATGATTTATGGAAATAAGGCTTATGATGCATCTAATGATGAATACTATAGAACTTCCATTTTAACTTATGATGATACATGTAAATATTCTCGTGTTGAAAAAGAAGCATTTATCATTGCTAATGATATAAAAAAACATATTAAAAATAAAGAACAAGTTACTTATTATAAAGATGATAAGATGTGTACTAGAGATATAGACTTTAAAGATTTTACCATATTGATTGATAAATCAACATCATTTGATGATTTTAAGAAGATATTAGAAGCAAATAATATTCCCACTACAATAAAGAAAGATATCAATATTAAAGATGAAGATGAAATTCATTTACTTAAGAATATTATTACATTGATTATAAAAATTAGAAGACACGTATTTGATTCGGAATTTAGCCATGCTTTTGCAAGTATTGCAAGATCATATTTATATGAAATGGATGACGATGAGTTATTTGATATCATTATAAACAAAAAGTTTGAAGAATCTGATATTTATTCTAAATGTTTAAACATTTCTAAGGAAATAGATGCTTTATCCAATCGTGATATTCTTAGTAGAATAATAACTGATTTTGATTTTTATACAAAACTTCTAAGAGTTGATAATATCAATGAACGTCTTATAAAGATGGAATATTTTGTTAATAACTCAACAGATTTAAACAAGTTTGGTATGAATATCTATGCCTTAAATGATTATTTTGATCAAATACTTGAAGATAAAAGTGAAATAAAGATGAAGATTAGTTCTGGAGATGATAATTCAGTTAAGATTATGACAATTCATACTTCTAAAGGATTAGAGTTTCCATATGTTTATCTACCTATGTTAACATCTAATTTTTATAAATCTCCAAGTAAAGATTTATTTAGTTTATCAAATAGTTATGGTATACTTTTGCCTTTTTATAATAATGGTGTCGGTACTTCCTTTGTTTCTACAGTTTCTACTGTTAACGAAATGAAAGAAACCTTATCTGAAAAAATTAGATTATATTATGTAGCTTTAACAAGAGCTAAAGAAAAAGTTATAATGGTTTCTCCACACTTAGAGGTTCCAAACATCAATAAAGTATCATCATTGTTAAAATTTAAAAGTTTTGCAGAGATTATAAATTCCCTTGGATTATCTGAATTAGAAGAAAAAGTCGATATGGAAACATTGGAGATTAATAAGAATTATAATGTTATTAAACTAAGCAATTATAAAGAAAAGATTCCTAAGAGTGAAGTAATAATTCATACAAAAAATTTAAATATTGAGAATCAAATGTTAGAAAATAAGCACTTTTCAAAAGCAATAAATACTATAATTGATGACGATTTAAGAAAGAAACTTGATTTTGGTACTTTTATGCATTATGTTTTTGAAGTATATGATTTTAAAAATAACAATTTAGATACTCTTCCAATTGGAGATGTTGAAAAGAAGAAGGTTATAAACTTTTTAAAACATGATGAGGTAAAAAATATAAGAAATGCTAAAATATATAAAGAACATGAAATTCGTTTTACTGATGGTGAAAATACATATCATGGATTTATTGATTTACTTTTAGAGTATGATGATCATTTTGATATAATAGACTACAAACTTTCTAATCTTGAAAGCGATGAATATAAGATTCAACTTGATGGATATAAAAAGTATATAGAAGAAAATTATTTAAAACCAACAAATATTTATTTATATTCAATAAATAAAGACATATTTAAGAAACTTGATTAAGAAGAAGAAATTCTTCTTTTTTTTGTTAATATATTTATTAGGAGGGAAATATATGGAAGTATTTGGGATTAATTTAGACGATGCTCAAGTGGGTGCAATTAAGGATGATGCTAAAACTGTTATAGTATCAGCTGGTGCTGGTTCTGGTAAAACTCAAACAATTTTAGGTAAAGTAAAATATTTAATTGAGGAGAAGAACGTAAAAGAGAATGAAATTTTATGTATATCTTTAACCAATGAAACCGTTAATAATTTAAAAGTTAAACTAGATAAAATGAATTATAAAGTAGATGTAATGACTTTTCATAAATTAGGTTTATCTTTAATGGATGAGAAGATGAACATTGTAAATGATAATTATTTAAACTTTATAATTGATGAATATATGCTTTCGTATATAAGAAATAATAAACTAAGAAATAAAACATTTAAAAGAATATTTTTTACAGAAAGCAATATGGATAGTGTCATGAAGACACAAGATTATTTGGAATTAAAGAAAGTGATGATAACATTCATTAAATATATTAAAAGTAATGATTTAGATATTAGAAAAATAAAAATTAAACATATTGGTTATATAAATCGAGAAATATTAAGAATGATATTTGAAATATATATAATATATACAGAAGAATTAAGTTCAAGCGGTAAAATAGATTTTGATGATATGATAAAAAATTCATCTTGTAAAAAAGTTTATGTTAATTATAAATATATAATTATTGATGAATTTCAGGATACAAGTGTATTAAGGCTAAATCTAATTAGAAATATAATGAAATATAACGATATAAAACTATTTTTAGTTGGCGATGATTGGCAAAGTATTTATGCTTTTTCTGGATGTACCTTAGATATTTTTGTTAACATAAGTAAGTATTTAGATAATGTTAGTTATCATCAGTTGAAATATACTTACCGAAACTCTCAGGAACTAATTACTGCAAGTGGTAAGTTTGTTATGAAAAATAAGTATCAACTTATAAAGGATATAATATCATATATCCATGAAGATAAACCAATTGTTATTTTATATAATTGTCAAATTAATGATATTTTAAAATATATAAAAGGTGATGTTATGATTATCGGAAGATGTAATAAAGACATAGAAAACATTCAATGGGAAAACAAATATACAATTCATAAATCTAAAGGACTTGAAGCAGATAATGTAATACTTGTTAACTCAGATAATATTCCCTTTAAACACAAAAGTCATGTGCTTCTTGATTATTTTTTAAAAACTAATGAAGGAATTAAATATCCAGAAGAACGAAGACTTTTTTATGTTGCACTTACAAGAACTAAGAAAAAAATTTATATTATGGTTAATAATCGTGAAAGCATTTTTATTCGTGAGTTAAGAAAAAATTATAAAGAATTTATTACAATAAAAAAGAATGGTAAACCATTCTAATAATTTTCAGCTTTAATTTCAAAGAAGCTTTGTGGATGATTACATACTGGACAAACTTCTGGAGCTGAGGCACCAATGCAAATGTGTCCACAGTTTCTACATTTCCAAATACGATCGCCGTCTTTAGAGAATACTAGACCACCCTCAATATTTTCAATAAGTTTTCTATATCTAGCTTCATGTTCTTTTTCAATTGCTGCTACGCCTTCAAATAACTCAGCAATTCTATCAAAGCCTTCGGCTTTTGCAGTTTTAGCAAATTCATCATACATGTCAGTCCACTCATAGTTTTCACCTTCAGCTGCTGCATATAGGTTTTTAAGCGTAGATGGAATTTCTCCTCCATTCAATTCTTTAAACCATAGTTTTGCATGTTCTTTTTCATTGTTAGCAGTTTCTTCAAAAATAGCTGCTATTTGTTCATAGCCATCCTTTTTAGCCTTGCTAGCAAAATATGTATATTTATTTCTTGCTTGACTTTCTCCTGCGAAAGCAGTCATTAAATTTTGTTCTGTTTTACTTCCTTTTAATTCCATAATTTTCTCCTTTTCTTTAATTATTATAACATAAATTTGTTATTATAAAGTATAAAAAAACAACTTTTTACAGTTGTTTAAAAAGTATAATTACTTTTTAATAATTTTAATTTGGTTTACTATTGGTAATTCTTTTGCTTTATCTTGACAAGCATTTACAATTCCAATGATAGCAAGTACAGTAAACCCAAGTCCGATTATAGAAAGTGGAACTGTTACCCACCATGGAGTTACATTACAAGTTACTCCAAAAGCATCAGCAAGACTTCCGTAGTATCCTGCTCCACAACTACCTTTTACTTTGATAACTGATGTAAGAATTCCATAAAGAACTGAATAAATCATTTCTAAAATAAATAGGTTTAATCCTTGAACTGCATGATATCTAACATAAGCATTTTTCTTTTCTGTTAGATATGGAATCAAAGATAAAATTCCTATATAAGAAAGAACTGCCATTCCCTTTCCAGATTCGATATCCTTTTTATCAAAGTTATTAGTTTCATCTTTTACGTCCATAAAAGATTTTTCTTCATTCTTTGCCATTATATAAACTCCTTTTCTATAAATATTATACTATAATTTTTTTAATAATAAACAAAAATATATATAATTTTTTTATTTACATTGCTTTTCTACTAGACCTTGCTCTTTCTTTTGCTTCTTCCAAAGAAATGTAAGGGTTCATTTTTACGTAATAGCCTGTATTTGTAAGTTTATATCCTAATGATATAGCCATTTTAGTAGATGCTCCTGTAGTTGTTAAGTCTTTTATTGTTGTAAATACAAGATCAGTATTCTTAAACAATTCTTCTTCAACTCTTTTTAAACATTCAAGTGCATATCCTTTATGTCTTTCACCTTCAAGTGTTTCTAGTTCTATATCACCTGTTAATGGATTTACAAACCTTATTTTACAAGATGTTACTGGAACATCATCGTGTAATAATAAATATTCAATTGGAGTATATTCCCAACTGTGTTCTTTATTTACAATATAAATCATTGCCTCTATATCAGATAGTTCATCTAAATAATTAGATTTTGAATCATTATAATGTGCGCGTGCACATTTATAATGATACTTATTTCTAAAATTTTCCCCTCGATATTCAATTAATAATTCTATACTTCTTATATCATCAGGACTTACTTTAACCAATTCAAACATTATGACCACTCTTTCATTGTTGTTCTCATTATATAGCAAAGTCATGAGTGGTGCAAGAAAAAATGTCATATTTTAACTCGAAGATTTTTATTGAATTGGTAAAAGCCAAAATTAATATAATTAAGCTTTTTGTATTAAATTTTTATTTTGTTATATCATTTTTCTTTTCTATAATTCGATTCTTCAATGAATTTATATAATTTTTCGCACATATTTTTAATTGGTATTGTTAAATCATCGGTGTTTTTTATATTTTCGGCTATTTTTTTTGAAAATTCTAGTTTATTTATTATAGTTCCTGTCGACTTTGATCCATATTTTCTTGACAATTCATAATGCTTATCAATAAAAGAACCCATATACACTTCTTTAGTGGCATATGCTTGTCCTTCGTATAGTTTCGAATACTTAATATTTCCATTTGGAAATAATGTTTTTTCTAACACCTTTCTACTTATTGTGTTTTCAATTTCTCTTACTTTAAGCTCATAATATTTATCTTTAAATGCTTTTTTTAGATTTCTTTTTCTTTTTACCTTAGTCGGAGAATCATTATCATTATCTAAAATTATATAACATCTATTGCTTATTCCCGAAGCATTGATAGTACTAATGTCTTTATTATCTATAAAAGCCCAATGAGTTATATTGTTTCCGCCATATTCTATAAAAGCGTAATTAATATCCTCCTTATATTGAACTGTACTTTTTCCTTTTAAGTATACTTCTAAATATTTACTTATTAAAATTTTATCGCTTATGCCTTCTACCCAAATAGTACAATTTGAGATAAAAACGGAAGTGTTTTTTACACCAAGTAATTCTAACACTTCTATATCTTTTGAGCTTGTATTTACAACTTTGAAACTATTATTTTTTTTGTTAGAATTTATAAATTTGTATATAGATGTATTAGTATAGTCTAAACAGCAATCAATTATGTGGTTTGAGTGTGTAGTAATAAAGAATTGTTGATCTTTAAATTCTTTACAGTTTTGTAAAATATTAATAAATAATCTTTGGTATCCAGGATGAAGATTTAATTCTGGTTCTTCTATAAAAAATATAGTGCTATTGTTTTTTTTATCGTACATTTTATAAAAAATTGTAATCAACTGTTTTATACCGTCTCCTAGTTCATGTAATGCTCTTTCTTCACCATTGCCGATTTTTATATTCAAATATCCTTTCTTTAATTGTGGAATAATTGTAAATCCTTCATCATTATAAAATTCTTTAGATATAAAATTTTCGAAATCTTTTACAAATTTTCTATCTTTTTCTTCACCAAGAAGCTTGTCTTTAATATCGTCAAACAAATCTTCAGCTGTAAATATAATTTTAGTATTTATGTTATAAGCCTTACTAACTTTATTTAAATATACGTGCTTAGAGTTAAGTTTATATTCTTCTATAGCATTTCTTTGAGAAGCAGTCATTTGAATTGTGTCCAATTCTTTTTCATGTGTCAGTTCATAATAATTATTAAACAACTCTATTCCCCTTAAAATTGGAATATAAATTATATCTAAACTTTTTAATGTTTCATTAATATGAAAATTTTTTTCTTTTACAATATAGTTATGCATTTCATCTAAATATAGTTTTATACTTTTATATTGTTCTTTAACATTTGGATTCAAAATATTGCTACTATTAATTTTAAGGCTATTTATATAATCGCTTGCTTCACAATAAAAATTAGCGTCATCCAACTCTATTACATTTTGTGGCAATATAATCTTTTTTTCTGAAATGTTGTTATATTTATTTATAGAAACTAAAAAATTAGATTTACTTTTCTTAAAAGATTTTGTTTCTTCATCAGAAAAAGGTCCAGATATATTTACTACTTTATCTGAAGTTATTAAATATCTTAATAATCTACTTTTGCCACTATTATTTTCACCGATAAATATATTTACTTTATTTAATGAGTATAAGTATTTTAAATCATTATCATATTTGTTTTTATATATATTTTCAACTCCAGTTATTTCAACAGCTTTTATCATAAATTCAACTCCTTACTTACCAATTTGAAATTACTTTAAATTTATAACATAACATATGTGCACAAAAAAGAGAGCATGCAAAATATAAATGCTTTTTGCATTGCTCTCGTCGTCAATATTAAGTTATCATATTTATATTAAAATGTAAAGACTTCTTACTATTTTATAGCTTACTATTGGTATTTGGTAATATCGTCTACTCTAGCTGCAAAGTAAGGTTTATCTTTAGAATCTTCTTTTAAAAATATTGTAAAAGTTTTATTAACATTAAGACTTCTTGATTCTTCTTTGGAATCTAGTGATGAAAATTTAACAACGTCCATTCCAGCTTCACTTTTTATCTTTCCACCATTTTCATTTAATTCAAATTTTATAGCTTGTAGAGCTTTATCTATAATTAAGGTATTATTATCTTTATCATAAAATTCTTTGTTTTCTAGTTCTTTATATTCTTTTAATACATTTAAATTGATGTATGGCATTTTGAAATTATCTGATTTAGTAAATTCTTTATTTCCTTTATAATTTGAACCAGTAGTTATTATATTGTTATAAATTTCTTCAAAAGTATCTCCTTTTGGATTTTTATTTATAATAATTTCATCATTACTTGTTGTAGTTAATTTAATTGCAAAGTCATCTTCGTTATTATAGTAAATAATGTTTATTTGATTTTTATAAGATTCTTTATTATCTTTAAAACCAAAATATTTAATATTCTTTGTATCGTTAAATTTGTCTTCATCTAACTTCATAAACTCTGTTTTATATTTAAATTCACGATATAACATAGTGTAGAAAATGTACCTTTCAAGACTATTGCTATTATTGTCTAAGGAATCATCACTCCAGTCAAATTTATCTAATATGTCACTTGTTTGATTAAACTTATCTTTAATATTTTTTTCTATTTTGCTTTTTAATTCTAAAGTTTTCTTTCCATATACTTTATAATAGTAATCATTTGAAATATCACTCTCTTTAAAAAGTTCCTTATTTAAATTGTCAACATAAATATTATTCTTATTAAATTTAATATCTTGTTTCACTAGATCATCTTTTAAGTCATTCCATATTAAATTAAAGGTTGCACACCATGCAGCATCATGGTCTACTCTATCAACAAATGTTGGAACTACTAAAACTCCAGTGGTTTGTGTATTGTTATGTTGCTTTTTTGAAATAAATGCTAAATAAATACCTCCAAATAAAATTACTAAAACTATAGTTATTATTAAAATTTTCTTTTTCATAAACTCTCATTTTATGATTAAAGTATATCATAAAAATATAAAAAAATTAGCGATTAAGCTAATTTTAGTAATAATATGGATATTCTCCTTTTTCTTCTGACCATTTATAGAAAACTACTCCATACCAAGTATCTCCACAGTCATCTTTAACAGCTTCACATCCATATGAGAAAACGCTATCATCAACATTATCAGTCATATTATTGAAGTCGTTATTTCCTTGCTTTTTGCATTCTTCTTTTGTTTTATATGCATAAGTAAATTTCTTTTTAAACTTTTTACTTACACATTTATTTGTCGTCTTAATTGTAGTTGTTTTGGTTGTGGTTGTTGTTGTAGAAGTCGTTTCTATCAAACAACTTTCATCAATATTCTTTTGATAGTTATAACCTATTTCAACACTTTTAGTTGGTGTTAAATTATCTAATATTCTTTTTGTTAAATCTTCTTTATCAAATTCATAAGTTGAAGTAATAGTTACTTTACTAATATCTTTATTGTTTTGATCTGCAATATCTATTAATGATGCCACTACCAATTCTAAACTTTTATCCTTATATTCTAAATCAGAGTAAATGTTTTTAGCATCCTCATTTAATAAATCAACGTTAGTTATTTTATTATCTACTGTTTCACATTTGTTTTCTTTATCACACTTATAATTCACATCAAATGTGAGTTTTACAAGTGGATTAATTTTTACATATGCAACATATGTTTCATGTTTTGTTTCTTGCTTATTATCGCTTTTATTTTTTATTAAAACGAATATAATTGAAATCAAAATAACTATAATTATTAATAAAATTATTGTTTCTAAATTTTTTTTATTCATATAAACTCACTCTTTCATTATTTAGTTAAATCACTATAGTAGAGTATTTCCTTATTAAGTGTTTTAGCATATTCTATCTCTTTACTTGTACTGCTACCGATATAACCATCAACATCTACAACTAAAATTGCATCGGATAGCTTTATTTTTTCATAGTGCATTTTTGAAATCATCTTTATTTCTTCGTCAGTAAATGCATCTTTGTCCGTATTATATGGATTGTATATTGGAACTAACATACAATTTCCTTCTAATTCCATTTTTAAAGCTATTTCTACAATCTCTTTATAAAATTTTAAACTTCCACATACTGTAATTATTTTCATTTTTTACCTATTTATTTAACTACACTTTCAATTTCTTGAAGTTCAAATCTATATTTTTGTTTTACGTCTGGATACTTTTCATGGTCAACTTCACTTAAAAACATTTCAAGTGGTCTAATCCATAATGTTCCATCTTCATATAATCGTCTATAGACAACATATTGTTCTTTTGTCTCTGAATGAGTTGCTATATCCACAACTAAGTAATAATTACCTTTAAAATGTTTATAAACTCTGTTAATTTGTATTTCTCTCATAATAACCAACTTTCTAAGTTTATTATACTATACTCAAATATAATTTTATTTAAAGATTTTCTATCTTCTTATATTTCCACCATGACAGTGTAAAGTATAAACTTTTTCATCATTTTTATGTATTTTCTCTGTGCCTTCAAAATTGTCTATTGTTGCATTAACTTCAAAGGTATATTTATACTCGCCATTAATATAAACTTTAGGTCCTCTTAAAGGTAGAATATCATCCTCACCAACTTGCATTAAAGCGGGTCTTAATGCTTTATCTACAGCTTCTTCACTTAATGATTCATCCAATGTAATACCATAATAATTCATTCCCCAAAATGGTGTAGAATCATCACCATATACAACTTCTTCTCCCATAAATTTAGTTCCACCAAAATATGTGTCATGATACGTAAGTTTTCCATTACTATATTCATAATCATGTGAACCAAGTCTTGAAGAAGCCTCTTTTGGTGCATTTGAGTTAGCATATGTTTGTTTTTTTGCTTCAATTAAAAATTCTATTAATTCTTTTTCTATCATACTTTTTACCTCTATATCTCTATCGTCTCTTCTATATCTAATAATTTATATTTTATGTTAAACTTTTCAAAATTTTCTTTTAAATAATTTACATCTGTTGGATACATGTCATTATCCATATGTACTGGCAACACTAATTTAGCCCCTAGTTCTCTTGCAAACAAAGCTGCTTCATAGGAAGACATTGTAAGTCCATGTGCAGTAACAGGTAAAGCAACAATATCAGCTTTATAATCATTCTTAAAACATATTGTATCACTTGTTGAATAAAAGCGATGATTGCCGTCATCAATTATATATCCAACGTTTTCAAATACTTCTTTTCCATCTTTTAAATTTGGATTATAACCATGTACCGCTTTTACTACTTCAATTTTTAAATTATCAAATGTAATAATGTCATTTTCTTTAACAATATTAATATTTAATTCAGGATATTCGTTTTGTACTTCTTGTGTTGAATAAATTGGAATATTTAACTCTTTTAAAGTATCTGCTTTTATATGATCTGTATGTTTATGTGTAATTAGAATAATGTCAGATTTTTTCCAGTCTTTAAAAAATTTTTCTTGATATTTTAAACCTCCAGCATCAATTAATATTTTTTTATTATTTACTTCAATCATTACGCATGATTGTGGGTATTTAGTTATTTTCATATATTTTCCTTTCTATTTTTATTATTATATCATTACAACAAAAAAAGTGCCATCCATAAAGGATGGCCAGGGGGTTTTGGTTGATATACTAACATTGTTAAAATCGTTAGATATATCGGCACGATAGGGAGACTATCATGCTATATATAATGATATACAAATTTTAAAAATCTGTCAATATATTTAATAACTATTTTATTCTTATTGACGTTAAGCTTCTAAACTTGCTTCTATTTCTTTTAATTTTTCTTCGCTTATTTTATTTGGATTATATCCAAGTTTAGCATGGACATCGAAGTAACCATTATCTTGATCAAATGAAAATAAACCTATCCCATCTATCTTAGATAACTTTTATGCATTACCTTTCATACAAAATTCACAACATCCATCTTCAATAACTATTTCTTTTATTACCTCATTATCTTCAAATTTGTTAAATGATACAATCACTGGAACATTTAAGCTATCGACATATAACAAGATTTCTTTTTCTATTCTTTCAATAAATATTTTTGTTTCATCATAAGTAACTGTAATAAAGAAGTTATATCCTCTTTCTTCTTTTTTTACATCTGTTATTCCATCAATTGATAGTAAATATTCCTCTAATTGATACCTATAAGTTTCTATTTCTAATTCTATCTTCTTCATAAATCCTCCTAATCATTATTATTCATTAAACTATTTAAAATGGTATTATAGTATTTGTAATTTCTAAAACTATTTTCAATGTTATCTAAAATAAAAGCATCAACGTCTTTTTTACATTGAACAAGAATTTTATAATCTTTTTTAATATCAGCTATTTTAAATATCATATCTCCACTTTGTCTTATACCAAATAAATCTCCACTTCCACGCATTTTAAAATCCATTTCAGATACATAAAATCCATCATTACTTTCTTCTAATACATGAAGTCTTTCCTTCTCTTGATCACTTATTAAAATACACTTTGATTCCAAGCTGTTTCTTCCAACTCTTCCTCTTAATTGATGTAAAGTTGCAAGGCCAAAACGTTCAGCATTAAATATAACCATTAGTGTTGCATTTTTAACATCTACTCCTACTTCAATTACTGTTGTAGATATTATTAGATCTAAGTTCCCTTCTTTAAAATTGTTAATAACTTTATCTTTATAAACATTTTTCATCTTACCATGTAATATATCAATTCTTATGTCCTTTAAATTTTTACTTAATAAATCATATATTGTGTTTACATCATTAAGATCTGATTCACTTTCTTCAATTAAAGGAGCAACAACATATACCTGATGTCCATTTTTTACTTCTTCTTCTATTGAAGATATGACTTTATCTAACTCACTAAATTTCAAAACAGTAGTTTTTATTTCTTTTCTTCCTGCTGGTTTTTCTTTTATTATAGATATATCCATATCTCCATATATAGTTAAAGCATACGTCCTTGGTATTGGTGTTGCAGAAAGATAAAGCACATCAACAAACTCACCCTTATTTTGTAAACTTTTTCTTTGATTAACTCCAAAACGATGTTGTTCATCTGTTACAACTAATCCAATATTTTCAAATTCTACATCATCTTCTAACATAGCATGAGTTCCAATAAGAACGTCTATTTCTCCATTTTTAAGTTTTTCTTTTATTACTTCTTTCTGTTTCTTTGTTTTACTTCCAACAAGCAATTCAGTTCTTACATTTGGAAACAAATTTTTAAAGTTATCATAATGTTGAACTGCTAATACTTCTGTTGGAGCTAAAATAGCGCTTTGATACCCGCATTCTAGATTTAAAATAACTGCTATAAAAGCAACTATAGTCTTACCACAACCTACATCACCCATAACAAGTCTATTCATTCTTTTAAAACTATTAAAGTCCTTTACTATTTCATTTAATGTTTCTTCTTGATCTTTTGTTAAACTAAAAGGTATCATTTTTTTTACATTTTCAATCATTTCATCATCAACGTGTTTTATCACATAATCATTAAATAGTTGATCACGATATTTGATAATATTTATTTTAAATAAGAATTCAAATAATTCTTCGTATTTCAATTTCAAATTCGCTTTCTTTGTTTCTTCTAAACTTGTTGGAAAGTGTAATTCCCTAATTGCATCTTTACTTGAAATAAAATTATATTCTTCATTTATATATTCAGGTATTATTTCATTTATTTTTATATCACTTTGAAGAATTGATTTTATACTATTTTCAAGTGTAGATGTTTTTAATCCGCTTATTAAATGATATACTGGTTCTACTTCAGTTTTATATATTGGTGTAAGTTTTATATCACTGGCAATAAATTGATTTTTATCTTTTTTATATTTACCTACTAAAGTAATAGGCTTTCCAACTGTTAAAAATCTATTTATAAAGGCTCGATTAAAAATTACAACATTACATCTAATATTTGAAGTTAAAAATGTGAATCCAATTTTATTTAAGTTTCTTTTTATGTAACTTAACTTTGGAACGCTTTCAATAATACCAGTTACACATATTTGTTCATCTTCATGATCAAGTATATTAGTTGGACTATAAACGTTATAACGATAAGGATAATATCTTACTAATTCATCCACATTATATATGTTTAATTTGTTCAATAATTCTTTTGTTTTTGGACCAATTCCTTTAACATTTTCTAGTTCCATATTTCCTCCATAAAATTTTTTAAAAAAAGTCAAAAAAGTGTTGACAAAAATACCCAAATCGATTAGTATATGTAGTACCAATTCACTTACAGGCGAATTGGTGCTAGTATCACACTAGCCAACCCCTTTTTATTCTTTGAAGCAGTTCTCAGGGGGACTGCTTCGTTTTTTTTGTTTATAATTATTATACCAAAAAAAAAGATAATATTTATAAATAATTAAATATTACCAATTCTTCATGCTCATATTTATATATGGGCTTTTTTATTTTAGTTGAAATATTTGTATCTCCAATCATTAAAATATAATCTTTATCCAAACTATTTATTACATTAGTATTATATTTATTTACAACTACTTCATCTTTTAATTTAAAACAATAATTTATAGAACTAGACCAATTCATAATTATTATATTATTATCTGTTACATGATTTTTTATTATATCTAAGTCATTTATTATTTTATAGTTAATTAATCCCATTGATTCAAATACATATTTAAAAGTGAAAAGATCACTGTTGGAAAGAAGAGTATCTAAAATAAAAGTATATTTTATCTTAAAGATGTTTTTTTCTAATATTTTGTTTAAATAGTCTATTAATTTAAATACGTTATCAACAGTTCCATTTTTAATGTATTTAGAATCATATCTTTTCAATTTATCGGAGTATGTATATATGTATTTATCAGTTAATTTTACATATATATTTTTTATATTAGTTCATCTCTTCAATTTTAGTATTGAAATATTTTTCTGGATTTACATACTCACCATTATATATTAATTCACATAATAACATATTTTGACTTACTGAAACGATTTTATTGTTTCCGCTTTTACCTATTACTTCGCCTACTTGTACAGTATCTCCTACATTAACATTTACACTTGAAAGACTTGAATATTTACTAGTTAAATTATTTTTATGTTTGATTTCAACTGTTTTACCAAACATTTCGTCTTCATCAACTTTTATTACTTCACCTTCAAATACGGCAAGTACATCGAATGATTGCTCACTTCCATATAGTACACCGGTATTTGGTAAATATGTTCTTTCATATTTTATTAAAGATTTGCTTTTAGTTTCTTCATCACTATTTGCATCATAGAAATTGATGTGTATCTTTACACTTTCATCACTGAATGGACGCTTTATTATATTTTCGATTTCTGAATTTACTGGTAGATAGTAGTTAGCAATATCTCTTAAAACATATGAATTATTATCGACATTCATTGATTTGATAATACTTTTTGATACTCCTATAGTTATTCCTACTAATCCTGCAATAAGTAAAATAAATAAGCTAGTTACAACCCAAGATTTTAATCTTCTTCTCTTCATATTTTTCACCTTCCTAATAGAAAGTGTTCGCGAATATTTAAAAATTATACATAAATATTGGAAAATTCTTGAGTATTATAATAATAACTTAAAATATACTTGTAATCTTTATTTTGTTTAGCAAGTTCATTAGCTCCAGTTTGACTCATACCAACTCCATGGCCATAACCATAGGTAGTAATACTTATCCTATCTTCACTTAAGTCAATCGTAAAATCAGTACTTCTTAAGCCAAGCAGTTTTCTGAATTCAATACCAGTATAAGTTTTAGAATCAACAGATACTTGTTCAACATGATTAGTTTTATTTCTTTTTTGAATAGTTATTGCATTAAATGATCCTAGTTTTTTAGTTAATTCTTCTTTAGTAAATATTGTTACCTTTTTATATCCACTTGTATCTTTATCCCATGGAGATGAAACTGATGTAATATCATTATTTTTAAATACAGTTAATGCATCTTCTGTATAGCCATTTGATGTTGAAAAGTAATATGTTTTAAACAATTCATTGTTTTTCTTTGTAATCTCTCCTTCAGTTGCTTTTACAGCTGATGAAACTATTTCTTTATACTTATCGTAAGTGTTTCCCCATTTTTCTTTCATTGCATTTTCATCGATATAGCATTGGTCGGTTGCTGTTGTTAGGTTTGCTTCATTAAAATTTTCTTTATTTATTTTATAATAAGCAAATGTTCTTGCAGCAACTGCTTGGGCTTTTAAAGCTTCGATATTGAAAGATGCTGGCATTTCACAAGAAACTACGCCAATGATATAGTTTTCTAATATATCATCCACCACTGGATTTTTTTCTGTGTCTTTTACTTTTTCTTCTAGTTTTGGCATACTTTCAAAAAAATCATTTTTTATAAATGAAGCGTTGTAATTATAAAAAAACAACCCTAGATATACTACTAAGATTGGTACTGACGCATAAGTTAATATCTTCATAATATCCTCCTATATAATTGATATACTCATTAAATCATATAAAAAAGATGCTAAAATATAACTTAAACATAGGATAAAAATGATCGACAAAAATCTTGCTTCCCAAATATGGTTCTTTTTTATTATGGGATCAAAGTTAATTCCTGATACCGCAAAAGTGGATGCAAGAATAGAAATAGCATAAATCATTAATTTAATCATGATCAATATCCTCAATCATTTTTATTCTTCTAATATGTCTTTCTTCACCGGCAAAATCCGTTTTTATGAATTCATCTATCATATCTAAAATGTTTGCCATTGGTTCTTTGTAACTCATTGCGATTATATTGGCATTGTTATGGAATTTTGCTAAATGAGCATCACTTACAGAACAAACTCTAGCGCAGCGAATTCCATGTATTTTATTGGCAGCAATGCTCATACCTATTCCTGTTCCACATAATAAAATACCTAAATCAACTTCTTTATCTTTAACAGCGTTTGCTACTTTAAAAGCAAAAACGGGATAATCATCAGTTGGATAATTTTCTTTACTATAATCAACAACATCTATTCCAAAACTTTTTAAGTGATCTATTATTACTTTTTTTTCATTTACTCCATTATGATCTGTGGCAATTCCTACTTTCATTATTTTTCCTCCATTGCTTTTTTAAATACTGGTAATAGTCCAGTATTACCATCTCTGTGAACTGGTAATTGATATAAATCGTGTCCTGGAAAATCATTTCCCTCTATTAAACAAGGTTTATCCTCTCCTAAACAAACGTCCCAAGCTATATATCCTACTTCTGGAACTTTTTCACAAGCATCCACACATAGTTTTTTTACGTCTTCCCACATTGGTATTTTTACTCCAACTATTTTCTTATTGGTATATGGATGAACCGAAAAAACATTTTTACTTTTATCTATTGCTTCATAATTTATTACACCAGTTTCTACATCAACCGCTGTAACCATTCCACCATGATTGAAGTTATCTACCACATTACCAGCATTTCCGATTCTAAGATATGCAGTAACTACCTTCTTATTTAATGTTACTACTCTTAAAGTGTTAACTGAAAGTGGATATAAATCATTTAAAACTTTGTTTTGTTTAGCTACTTCTTCTACTAATATTTGATTATTTTTTAATAAGTTATTGTATAGTTCTTCAGCACTAAACTTGGTAGTATCAATTTTTTCAACACCTTTACCACAAGATAGCCCAACAGGTTTTACAATGATAGTTGAGTGTTTTCTTATGAACTTTTTAAATTCACTCAAGTTTTCTCCTGTTATTTTTAGCCAATCACGATTTAAGTATTCATTAAATATTTCATTAAACACACATTTATCCTCAAATTTATAGATTGATGCTGGGTCGTTATATTTTTTACAAATGGCATTGTTGATTCCTCTAGTAATAATTGTTTTTCTTTCTTTTCCGTTCATTTTATACATCTCAAATTGATAATAATCTACATAACCAGCTTGATACTTTAAACCACACCAAACAACATCAAAAAAGATAAATGGTTTAAACTTATGATTCTTTTCATAAACCATATCAATTGTTTTAAACATATTGCCAAAGTTCATTTTACCTATTCTTTTCATTAAATATGTTACTTTGCTCATACATATCACCTATTCATATTTTACCATACAATAAAAAAATAGACACATAAGTGTCTAATTCTTTACAATTAATCTTTATTAATATTATATTTTCTGTTGAATTGCTCAATTTTACCAGTTTTTTTACGTTTTCCTTGAGCTCCTGTATAGAATGGATGACATTCAGAACATACTTCTAGTAATTGTTCTTCTTTGTTACTCATTGCTTCAAATGTAGCTCCACATGCACATTTAAAAGTACATTTAACTTGTTTTGGATGTAAATTTGCTTTCATTTAAATCCTCCTTCCGCCATAACTAAATATAGTTATAGAAATTCACTAGTTAATAGTATAACATAAATGGAATAATTTTCAACTATTTTTTACTCATCTATAAGTTTTATATTTACACCAACGCTTTCAAGTTTTTCAACTATTCTTTCATATCCTCTTAAAAGGTGTTCAATATTTTGAATTTCGGTTGTTCCAGTAGCAATAAGCCCAGCAACTAACATGCTTGCTCCTGCGCGTAAATCTGTTGCTTTTACTTTTTTTCCTACAAGTGGTGTTTTACCAATAATTATCGCTTTTTTATCAAATGCTTGGATATTTGCTCCCATAGAATTTAAATGAGGTACATGTCTTAATCTATTTTCATAGATTGTTTCTTCAAATAAAGATTCTCCTTCACATTGCGTTAAGAAGGTTGACATTGGTTGACCTAAATCAGTTGGAAAACCTGGATAAACTGTTGTTTTTATATTAACCGGTTTTAAATGTTCCACTTTTGATAAAATAATTGAATTATCATTTATTTCGTATTTTACTCCAGCTTCTTTTAATTTGTAAAGCAATGATTCTAAGTGTTTTTCAACAATATTTTCTATTTTTAGATTATTTCCAATTAAAGCACCAATCATGATATATGTTCCAGCTTCTATTCTATCAGGGATTACTTCGACAAAACCATCATGCAATTCTTCTACTCCAATTATTTCAATAGTAGATGTTCCAGCTCCAAATACTTTAGCTCCCATAGAATTTAAAAATGAGGCGACGTTTGCAATTTCAGGTTCCTTAGCCGCATTATAAATAATTGTTTTTCCTTTTGCTAATATAGCTGCCAACATAATGTTTATTGTTGCTCCAACTGATGGAAAGTCAAAATAGAATTCATTTCCCTTCAATTCATCTGTTTTCATTATATAGTGATCAGCAACATTTTTAACGTTTATTCCCATTTTTTTAAAAGATTCTATATGATAATTTATCGGTCTTGATCCAATTACACATCCACCAGGGTAAGCTATTTCTGCTTCATGATATTTACCTATTAAAGACCCCATAAAGTAATAAGACGCACGTAGTTTACCAGCATATTCCTCAGTTATTTTTTTGTTTTGTACGTTACTGTTATCAATTGTAAGAACTTCATTTTCAAATGTAATAATAGAGCCTAATTCTCTCATCATATCGATAAGTATTCTAACATCGGATATATCTGGAACATTCGTGATAACACATACCCCACTTGTTAGTATACTTGCAGGTATAAGAGCGACTATCGAATTTTTTGCTCCGCTTATCTTTATTGTACCACTTATGTCACGACCACCTTCAATAACTAATTTTTTCAATATTTTCACCTAATTTCATCTTAATATAATTATATTATTAATATATTTATTATTCAAGACGAATATGATGGATGAATTTGTCAATTATAAACGATTTTTGTACTTTTCCATTACTTCTTTTATTAAAGATGTATATTCAATATCTTTATTGTTTTCTTCATCTATTAAACAAAGCGGTGGATAAATTACACACCACCAATTCATTCCACTTGATTCTCCTAATTTTACTACAATAGAATCATAATAACCAGCATTATATTTTATTCCTTTATAATATTTTGTTGGAAAATAATTTTCTCCAATTGATAATTCGTATCCATAATCTATTCTGTTATTCAATAAATATTCATCGATAATTGATGATATTTTAGTTTTATTAGCTGTTAAAGTTTGTTTAGCTTCTGTTGATGAACTACTATTTTTAATAAATTCAAATATTTTTGAATCTAAATAATTACTTAATTTATTCTTTTCACTTATATCCTTTAAAGTGTTGCTATTAGCTATTACTCTAAAACGTATAGATGCATCTGGTATTATTAATTCATCTTTGGATTTATTATTTACAACTATAATCATTAATGTAGCTACTATAACTAATATTTTTTTCATTGTTTCCACCTCTACAATCTATATGAGGTCAAATAAAAAAATTTATTCACTTATAATGAATAAATATCTATTTTTTTCGGATAAATCTTTTTCTATAGAAATAATCGCATCTGGGAAATAATTTTTAGCAAACATTTGGAGTTCCTCACCTTGTTTATATCCAATTTCAAAAGCAATTATAAAACTTTCATTTAAATACATTCTTGCATTCTTTATTATTTCTTTGTAATAATACATTCCATGATCTAAAGCAAATAATGCTAAATTTGGTTCATTATTCTTAACAATATCCATAATTTCTTCTTCTGGATCAATATATGGTGGATTTGAAATAATAACATCATATTTTTTAGTTAAAGGTTTTAACATATCACCTTCAATAAAATTGATATCGGTATTATTCTTTTTAGCATTTGACTTAGCTACCTTTAAAGCAGAGGAAGAAATATCAACGGCATCAACATTACAATCAATTTTTTTCTTTAGAGTAATTGCAATACATCCTGAACCAGTTCCTAAATCAACAATATCCACTTTCTTATTAAAATATTTTTGTATATAGTTAAGTGTTTTTTCAACCAATGTTTCCGTTTCAAATCGTGGAATTAATACATTTTCATCAACATCAAAAATATAACCATAGAAATCAACATTTCCAATAACATATTGTATTGGTTTTCCGTTTTTTATTTCTTCTATTTTGCTATTTAAAAAAGTTATATCTTCTTTTGTTAACTCATAGTTATCATCTTTTTTATAAAAAAAAGCAGAAATAAGTGTATTTAACAAAGTTAAACTTATTTCTTTTTCTTTTAATTTTTTATATTCACTTATTTTCAAAGTTATCAGTCCCAACAAAATTAATTATTTTCTAGTTTTCTTCTTTGATCTTCAGTTATTAATGCATCAATAATAGCATCTAAATCTCCATCCATTACACGATCAAGATTCATAACAGAAAAGCCTATTCTATGATCAGTTACACGATTTTGTGGATAATTATATGTTCTTATCTTTTCAGAACGATCTCCAGTTCCAATTTTATTTCTTCTATCTTGACCTTCAGCCTCTTCTTTTTCACGAAGTTTTAAGTCATATAAACGAGTTTTCATAATTTGGATGGCTTTTTCTTTATTTCTAATTTGACTTCTCTCTGTTTGGCTATAAACAATTATACCTGTTGGAATATGTGTAAGTCTAACGGCAGAGTCAGTAGTGTTTACTCCTTGTCCACCACATCCGCTTGAACGAGTTATATCCACTCTTATCTCATTCATATCCAATTCATAATCAAATTCTTCAGCTTCTGGCATGACAGCAACTGTAGCTGTTGATGTTTGAATTCTTCCTTGTGATTCCGTTTCCGGTACTCTTTGAACACGATGAGAACCACTTTCAAATTTTAACTTGGAATAAACATTTTCACCTTTAATCATAAATTCAATTTGTGAGTATCCTCCGGCAGTACCTTCAACTTCATTTGTTACTTCAATTTTCCATCCTTGTTTTTCAGCATATCTAGAATACATTCTAAATAAATCTCCGGCAAATATATTAGCTTCGTCTCCTCCAGCTGCTCCACGAATTTCCATGATAATATTTTTTCCATCATTTTCATCTTTAGGAATTAAAAGAATTTCTAGTTCGTGAGTGATAGTTTTTAAACTTTCAGTTGCTTCATCTAATTCCATTTCAGCTAAATCATGCATCTCTGGATCATTTATTAATGCTTTGGCATCTTCTATTCTTTTTTGTGTTTCTTTATATTCATCATATTTTTTTACAATTTCTTCAAGATCACTTTTTTCTTTAGATAATGTTTTCATTTTAGAATAATCTGCTAATACTTCAGGCTTTAATAACTCTTCTTGAATTTCATTATATCTACTAACTATTATATTTAATCTATCTATCATATACCCACCTAAATTTTTCTACATTGCTTCTGTTTCTTCTACATCATCTATTATAACTAAATCCTTTAAATCATCATCGTCTTCATCGTCGTCAACTACTGCTTCATCATAGTTAACATCATCGTCATCTAAGCATTCATCATCATCGTCATCAGCAACTACTTCTTCTTCATCATCATCAGATTCGATTACTACTTTTTTAGAATGATTATCTGAAAGATCCCAATAACCTTTCTCTAACATTATAAATCTTTTATCAGTAGTAAGAAGACCAAAGAAGTCAGCTATTTTACTTTCAAAATAAGATTCAGGAAGATGCATTAATTCAATAACTGATTTAAATAAGTCTTGAATAGTCATTTTACTTCCATTTTCTTTTAATATCATATATGCTACATCAGTGTGTGACATAGTTTCTAATTCTTCATCACTTAATTTTATTGTCTTCATATTTTCCTCCTTATATTCACTTGCATTATATGCATGAATAAAATAATTTGTCATTAATACTTAAAACAATAATAATTTTATCATATAATTATTGCTTGTCAATATAAATAATTAATATTCTATAATTATACATTTATTAGTCATTTTATCCTCTTCTATATCATAACTAATTTTTATTATGTGCTCCTCTTTTTCAATTAAAACATTAAATATAGGAATATCGAAACTATAGTTGTTTTCTTTTAAAGTTAACATGATTAAAGGATTAAAAAAATCCATTGTTAACAAGTTTTCATCACTTTTTTTAAGTACATCTTTATTTAAATCGTATTCATATAAAGTTTTTTCTATTTTAAATTTAATAACATTATCTTTTATATAATAATTTACTTCACGATTAATGGCATCTACTCCATCACTTTGAAGAACAAATTTTAGTTTTTCCATAAAATCTTCCTTACTTGCCGATATTTTATCATATTTTTTTTATTTTGTCTCATTATAATAAAAGGTGATGAAATGAAACATATAAAAAACCTATTTAAAATATCTATTCTTCTTTTCATCAGTACTTTAGTTATAATTATTGGAATATATGTTTATTCATATTTTATGCCAGCAATGTCTTTAAATTCGGCTAATTCTTATTACTTGTATGATAATAAAGATAATGTTGTTTATCAAGGAAGTAATAAAAGTGCTTGGGTTTCTTTAAAAGAAATAGATCCTAAATTTTTAAATTATATTATTTCTATAGAAGATCAACATTTTTATCATCATTTAGGTTTTGATATTCCAAGAATTTTAAAAACTTTATTTACCAATATAAAGTCAGGGAAAATACTGGCTGGAGCTTCTTCTATAAGTCAGCAATATGTAAAAAACTTGTATTTAACCTTTGATCAAACATGGGAAAGAAAAATTGAGGAAGCTTTTTTAACAATAAAATTGGAAACTCATTATTCTAAAGATGAAATTTTAGAGGGATATTTAAATACAATTTATTTTGGAGAAGGAGTTTATGGAATAAAAAATGCAGCTAACTATTATTTTAATAAAGAACCTAATGATTTAACTGATGAGGAAGCAATTATTTTAGCAGGTATTCCTAAAAGTCCAAATAACTATAATCCTATTTCTAATATGGATGCTTGTATGAAAAGAGTAAATGTAGTAAAAAGTGTGTTAAAAGAAAATGGTACTATAACAGATGACGCATATAATAATCTTAATTTTGATAATTTGAATTTATATGGAAAAAAGAGTACAAATAATCTAAATACTTTGATGTATTATCAAGATGCGGTTATGGATGAACTTTCTAAAATCAATTCAATTCCGGAAAAGTTGATAAATTCCGGAGGAATTAGAATTTATACTAATTTAGATTTAGATACTCAAAAAGCGATGGATGAAGAAATAGAAGATAAAACACTTGATGATGATAATCAAGTTGCTGGGATTGTTGTTAATCCAAGAAATGGTAAAGTTGTTGCTTTAGCTGGTGGTAAAAACTATTCTAAAAGCCAATATAATCGTGTGTTAAAATCAAAACGTCAAGTTGGATCAACAATAAAACCTTTTCTATATTATGCGGCTTTAAATAGTGGTATGACAGAAGCATCAACATTTAAATCAGAAAAAACTTCTTTTGTATTTCAAGAAAATAAAGTTTATAATCCAACTAATTATGGAAATAAATACGCGAATAAAGATATATCTATGGCTTTAGCTCTTGCTTATTCTGATAATATATATGCGGTTAAAACACATTTATTTTTAGGAGAAAATACTTTAGTTGATACATTAAAAACTTGTGGGTTAAAAGAAAATCTTGCTCCTAATCCATCTCTTGCTTTAGGTGCAAGTGAAATCAATATGTTAGATTATGCAACTGCTTACACAACACTTGCGAGCAATGGATACAAAAGAGAACTTTATTTTATAAATAAAATTGAAGATGTTGATGGTAATGTCCTATATATTCATAAGAATAAAGAAGAAAAGGTTTTAAATGATGATGCTTTATATATTTTAAATGAAATGATGAGAAATACATATAATTATAATTACGTTGATTATAATTCACCAACCGTTATTTATCTAAATGGAAAATTAAATCAAAAGTATGCTTTAAAAAGTGGAACTACCGATAATGATTACTGGATAAGCGGTTATAACAATAATGTTTTATCAATATTTTGGGCAGGAAATGATCAAAATGAAGATACACCTAAAGCATATTCTAAAATAATAAAAGATATATGGCTCAGAAGCGTTAATGCATTTACCGAAGATATAATAGATGATGAATGGTATTCCCTACCAAAAAATGTTATCGCGATTCCTGTAAATCCTAAAACAGGAAAATATGCTGCAAAATCAAAAGAATTATTTTACTTTATTGATGGAACTCAAACTCCTTACATAAAATGAAAACGACCTTAATGGCCGTTTTTGTCTACTTTAATAACTATTTGATACATGTCTCCAAAATCAAATTCTTCAAATCTAACCTTTTGAGTTTTTTTATTAGCAAGGTTAATAATTTTCTTTAATTCATTTTCAATTTCGTCGGTTGTTTCGACTATTGGTTCACCATATACTATATTTTTTGGTGATTCTTGAGGTTTGGATTCATTATCCTCTTCTTCATCAATATCAATAACGTCTAATTCACTTAAAAGAGGATTTGTGCTAACTCCACTTGTTTTAAATGGATTAAATCCAATTGATGCTTCAGGATTCATATTAACTGATTCATTTTCTAAATTATTAAAGAAAAGAGATTTTTTTTCAGATGTTTGATTACTAAAATCATTTGTATATGAATAGTTTACTTCATTAGATGTACCAATATCAGTAGAATTATTTAAAATATTGTTAACATTAACATCAAGTTGGCTGTTAGCATGAACTTCGCCAGTTATGTTTTTGTTATTTTGATAACTAGATAAGATATCTTGGATTTCATCATCAAGTCTTTTTACTGTCCATCTCTCATTAATGATTTTATTTAATAATTCAACTTGTTTTAGTTTATCGGTTACTTTAAGTAAACTTCTCGCATGTCTTTCACTTATCTTTTCATTCATCAAGGCATCTTGAACTTCTGGAGCTAGACTTAAAAGACGAATTTTATTAGCTAAAGTTGATTGACTTGTACCTAAACGTTTTGCAAGTTGATCTTGTGTTACATATTTTCTATCTAGAAGTTTTTTATAAGATCTTGCTTCTTCTATCGCTGAAAGATTTCTTCTATGCGTATTTTCAATTATAGCTACTTCAGCCGATTCGTTATCATCTAAATCAGTTATTATTGCTGGAACTGCTGTTAATCCTGCTAATTCAGCTGCTTTAAATCTTCTTTCTCCAGCTATTATTTCAAATTTATTTCCAACTCTTCTTAAAACAAGTGGTTGAATAATTCCGTGTTCTTTTATAGATTCAGCAAGTTCATCTAATCCTTCTTCAGAAAATCGAAGTCTTGGTTGAAATCTATTAGGAATTATATCTTCCATATTAATAAGTTTTATTTGTGATTCCATTTTCATGTTCTTCACCCCAATTATTCTATACTAATATTACTTTATTTTACTACTTTTTTCAACATCATTTTTAATTTTTGAATATGTACGAGGATATTTATCAGGAGTTTTCTTTATCTTTTTTATTAAAATAATATTTCTAAGATAATCCTCTTTTATTAATTTATAAGTAAATGTTTTTTCGATGTTTCCACCTAACGTAGCTATTATTTTGCTACTTCTTTTTAATTCATCATCAATATTACCTTTAAGAGGTATAAAATATCCATTTACTTTACAAAAAGGTATACTTAGTTCTGATAAAATTTGTAAATCACTTACAGCACGGGATGTAACAACGTCATAATATTCTCTTCTTTTATTTGCAAACTCTTCAGCTCTTTCGTGAACTATTATAACATTTTTTATACCTAATTTCATTGTTAATAACTCTAGAAATTTCAACTTTTTATTATTTGAGTCCAATAAAGTTACTTTAATATTTGGATGAATTATGGCTAAAACCATACCCGGAAAGCCAGCACCTGTTCCAATATCAAGTAAGGTTTTCACCTCTGAAAAGTCATAAAATCTTTCTATCATAAGAGAATCAAAAAAGTGTTTTAGCAAAACTGAATCATAATCTCTTATTGCTGTTAAGTTTGTATGTTCATTATATTTTAAGAGTTCTTCTATATAAATATTAAATTTTTCTAGTGTGGCATCTTCTATTTTGATATCAAATTTGGATAATTCATTTACAAATTCTTCTTTATTCATCTTTTAAATCCTTACTATAATGTTTTTTTAGATAAACTGAAAGTACAGATATATCTGTTAAATTTACTCCACTTATACGTGTTGCTTGAGCTAAAGTTTGAGGACGAATTTGTTTTAATTTTTGTTTAGCCTCACTGGCAATGTTGGATACTTTGTCATAATCAATATCATCAGGAATTTGTTTACTTTCTAATTTTAACATTTTTTCTATTTCACGATTTGTTTTTTCAATGTAACCAGCATATTTAATTTCTACTTCAACAATTTCAAGAACCTCATCTGTATAAGTGTTTTCTAAATAAGGTTTTAGCATGCTTATTTTTATTTGTGGTCTTTTTAGTAAATTTAGAAGGCTCATTCCTACTTCAAAAGTATCCGTTTCTAAAGATTCTAGTATTTCTTTTGTAACATTATGAGCATTAACTTTAATGCTTGCAAGTTCATCTTTTAAACAAGCAATACTTTCTTTCTTTCGATTTAAGTTGTTCATTTGCTCTTCTGTTACAGAACCATATTTATAGCCAATGCTTCTTAATCTTAAATCAGCATTATCATGTCTTAAAACTAAACGATATTCAGCACGGCTAGTTAATAATCTATAAGGTTCTTTTGTTCCCTTTGTTACTAAATCGTCAATTAATACACCGATATAAGCTTCATTTCTTTTTAAAATTAGTGGTTCTTCACCTTTTACCTTTTGACTTGCATTAATTCCAGCAATAATACCTTGACCTGCGGCTTCTTCATATCCACTTGTTCCATTTATTTGACCAGCAGTAAATAATCCATTTATAACCTTTGATTCCAAAGATGGTTTCATTTGTAACGGATTTATTGCATCATATTCAATGGCATAAGCATATTTTAATATTTTGGCATGTTCTAATCCTTTTAAACTATGAACCATTTTTTCTTGAACGTCTATTGGCATAGATGTTGAAAAACCTTGTAAATATAAATCTGGATAAAAGTCACTTTCTGGTTCTAGAAATAATTGATGTCTTTCTTTATCTTTAAAACGAACCACTTTATCCTCAATACTTGGACAGTAACGTGGACCTATTCCTTCAGCATATCCACCATACATTGCTGATTTATCCAAATTATCTCTTATTATTTTATGAGTTTCTTCATTTGTATAAACTAAATAACATTTTCTTTGTTTTTTAGGATCATAATCCGGCTTTCTATCAAATGAAAATGCAAGTAATTCATCATCACCTAATTCAGGAGTTAAAACTGAATAATCAACTGTTGTGGGATCTATTCTTTGAGGAGTTCCAGTTTTTAATCTTTGAATTTCTAATCCAAGAGCTCTTAATTTATCGGAAAGATGTTTGCTACTAACTTCTCCATGAGGTCCTTCGTATTTATGAGTATCCCCTACTAATATTTTACTTTTTAAGTATGTTCCAGTAGTTAATACTAAAGATATACAATAGTATTTATCTCCATTATCTAAGATTACCCCTTTAATAGAATTATCTTCAACAATTAAATCTTCAACCATTCCTTCTATTATTTCAAAGTTTTCTAATTTTTTTAATTCATTTACCATATTTTTAGGATAAGTAAGTTTATCTCCTTGAGCACGAAGGCTTTTAACAGCTGGACCTTTACTAGAATTTAGCATTTTTATTTGTAAATGAGACATATCAGCTACACGTCCCATTAAACCACCTAAAGCATCTACTTCTCTTACAACAATTCCTTTTGCTGTTCCACCAATACTTGGATTACAAGGCATATCAGCTATATTTTTTAAATTGGAAGTGATAAGTGCAGTAAAACATCCACATCTTGCAGCTGCTGCTGCAGCTTCACAACCGGCATGTCCGCCTCCAACTACTATTACATCATATTTCATAAGTCATTCCTACTTTCCTAGACAAAATTTAGAAAATAAAGTGTCTAACAATTCATCTTTATAAACTGCTCCAATTATTTCTCCTAAAAGATCATATGCTTCATTTATATCAACTGAAATCATTTCAAATGGAAGTCCATTTTCTGCAGATTCGATTCCATTTTCCACAGCAGAAACGGCTTCTTTTACTAAAGCAATATGTCTTGCATTTGATAAATAATTATAGTTTTTACTTTTTAATTCATCAAGATTAAACAATTCTATTATAGTTTGTTTTAATGAATCCAAACCATTTGCTTCTACTGTATTTCCATAGCAAATCGTATAATTATTCAATTTATCTAAATTGATTTTCTCCTCAAGATCACACTTGTTGATAAAAATTATTTTTTTAGCAGAAGTTTCAGTGTTAATAACATCTAATTCTTCTTGAGTTATTGGTTCATTGTTGTTTAAAACAAAAACAACTAAATCTGAAGACATGATTGCTTCTTTACTACGTGTTACACCTATTTGTTCTACTAAATCATCACTTTCTCTTATTCCAGCGGTGTCGATTAAGTTGAATTTAACTCCATTTAAAAATATAGATCCATATACAACATCTCTTGTTGTTCCAGCAATACTCGTAACTATTGCTTTATTTTCATTAGTTAAATGATTTAAAATACTACTTTTTCCGACATTTGGTTTTCCAATGATTGCTAAATCAATTCCATTTGAGACAAATTGAACGTTTTCTGTTGAGCTCACTAGAGATTTTAAAGACGTATCAATATCTTTTAATTTAGTACTTAATAAATCGTAAGTCATTTCTGGGTTATCAGTTTCTTCAGGATAATCATAGTTAACTTCAAGAACAGCACTTAAATTAACAAGTTCTTCTCTTATGGATTTTATAATATTTTTTAGATTTCCTTCTACTTTATTCATGGCATATTTTCTAGCTTCTTCTCCTTCTGAAGAAATAAGTTCTTGAATTCCTTCAGCCTCAGTTAAATCAATTCTACCATTTAAAAAAGCTTTTTTAGTAAATTCACCAGGAGTAGCCATACGGCAACCACTTACAAGTAATAATTCTAATACCTTGTTTGTTGTAGAAATTCCACCATGGCAGTTTATTTCTACTACATCTTCCATAGTAAAAGTTTTAGGAGCGCGCATTACACTTACAAGTACTTCATCAATTACTTCATACCCGTCAACGATATGTCCATAATGAATAGTATGACTAGAAACATTTTCTAAATTTGTTCCCTTAAATATTTTATTTACAATACTTATTACATCTGGTCCAGAACATCTAACTATTGAAATTGCTCCAACACCTAAAGCAGTGGATATTGCACATATATTTTCATTCATAACTTGACCTCCTTCAAACACACTCATATTTTAACACTTACAATTGAAAAAAAAAAGAGAATTATTTATTCTCCTTAGGTTTAATTACTACGTGTCTATTTGGTTCTTCTCCAGTACTTTCAGTATAAACATATTTATCATCAGTTAAAATATTATGAATTACTCTTCTTTCATAAGAATTCATATTTTCAAGTTCAACTGGTTCATGAGTTGATTTAACTTCACGGGCAATATTTTTAGCAAGTCTTTCTAAATATTTAACTTGTTTTTCTTTATAGTTTTCGACATCTAATATTAAATATGGATAACTTTTTATTTCATTCATAACTACTTGTTTACAAATGGTTGTTAGAGCTGTTAATGTTTGACCATTATGACCGATAAGTATTTTATTGTTATCAGAATACATCTTTATTGTTATTTGTTCATCTCTAATCTTTGATTCAAAAGTAACTTTTATTCCCATACCACTTATAATTGATTCAAGGTATTCCTTTAAATAGTCAACTATATCAGTTAGTTTGTATACATATAACTTAACTGATTCTTTTTTTAGAAGCCCTGTATGTATTTTTTCTACATGAGTTAAACATTCATTTTCACTTATATTTAATTCAGTTAATGCTTTTTCTCTTGCTTCTTCTTCTGTTTTTCCTTCAAATACTTCATACTTCATAATTTTAACCTACTTTCTTAAACAATATTGTTTGGAATACATTAAATGCATTTGTTACTACCCAATATAGTGCAATAGCAGATGGCAGTTGAATTGATGCAATTCCAATAAACACGGTCATGAATATCATCATATATTTTGATTGAATACCACTTTCTGTAGTAACGCTTGTTTGAGACATTGTCATTTTAAATGATAAAGCCGTAAACAATACAATTAAAACTATTAAAATTATGTAATAATAATTTCCCTCTTTGATACCAACAAGTGGTGTTGTTCCTAATTGGAATTTCCAAAAGTTATTTTCAAATATTGCAGGTACTCGATTAATTGCTTCTAGGAATGCAAAGAATAAAGGCAATTGAATAAATGAAATTAAACAGCTACTCATTGGATTTATATTATATTTTTTATAAACAGCTAAAGTATCTTGACTCTTTTGCATCATAGCTTCTTGATCTGTGCGATCTTTATATTTTTTTTCAATTCTTTCTAGTTCTGGTTGAGCTTTCTTTAAGCTTTCTTGTTGTTTAATTGTTTTAGCACTGAATGGCATCATTATTAATCTAATGATAATACCTATTACCATAACAGATATACCATAATTTCCTAAAAGCTTACCTAAATTAATTATTACCCATGCAAGTGGACGGACAAATAATTGTACCCAAAGTCCATTATAAGATTTTTTATCGTAAACCTTCATAGCTGAACATTTAGGTAAATCACCTAATTTAACATCCATGTATTTTTCGTATTTTTTATAATTTGATAAAATTTCTTCGTCCTCTGGTAAACATAGAATATTTGCTGATAAACTTTGACCTGTTTTTTCATCAATTACTCTTTTCTTGTCTCCATCAACTAAAGTTTTATTACAACCAGTCAACGTTACTAACACGATTGCAACTATAATAAATATCTTCTTTTTCATATTCCCACCTATCTTAATGTCTTAATCAATTCATCAGTTAATTCTTTATAAGATAAATCAAGAAGACCTTTTTTAATTATTATAATATAATCTTTATTATTTTTAAATAACTTTTTGTTATTATGAATTAATTCCCTAACTACCCTTTTAGCTCGATTACGTGTAACCGCATTTCCAAGTTTTTTTGATACTGCTATACCAAATCGTGGATAATTAAAATCACTTTCCTTATTATATATAATAAAACTATTACTTTTTTTGTAAGGGCATTTATGGATTATATAATCAAATTTCTTATGTTCCTTTATTGTTTCATATTTTTTCATAATTACCCTCCTTTTTCATATAGAATAAAAAGCCACAAAGTGGCTTATATTATCTACTTAAAATTTTTCTTCCTTTTGCTCTTCTAGTTTTTAGAATCTTAGAATTTTTACGTGCAAAGAATCCATGTTTTTTTGATTTTTTACGATTATTTGGTTGAAATGTTCTTTTCATTCTTGTTCCACCTCCACATCTCAAAAGCAAGGTTATTATATAATAATAGGTTGTATAAGTCAATTATTTTTGCGTTATTTTCGGTAAATTTAGTAGTTTTCAACTTTTCAACGTTAATTGTTTAAAACTTTTTTAACCGTTTGAAAACTTTTTTAAATAATTTGTTGAAAGTGTTGAAAAGTAGATTTTTTTACGTTATTATAGTACATAAATTGTTAATAAGTTTGTTGATAACGTGTTGATAACATAAATTTTAAATATTGTACTTTATTTTTCAACAAAAGTGATTTACAATTTACTTAGTTAAACAAAATCGAATTTGAATTAGGGTGGTTAAATGGAGAAGGAGAATTTTTGGAACAATTTTTTGAATGTCCTTAGCAGTAAGTTAAATAATATTTCATTTAACACTTGGTTTAAAGATGCTGAGATTATAAGTTTGGATAACCATAATTTGGTAATATGTGCAGCAAATAAGTATAAAAAGGACTATATTAATAATTATTATGAAAATATTATTAAAGATGTCTTAAAAGAAATAAGTGATGATGAATTTGATTTTGAAGTAATTTGTAAGGATGATATTAAAGAAGAAGAGGTTATTATTGAAGAACCAGTTATCGATATTCCAAAGTTTAAAGATAATAATAGTAATTTAAATCCAAACTATACTTTTGATAACTTTGTGGTAGGAAATTCAAATAGACTTGCTCAAACGGTTGGTTTATCTGTTGCTGAGCAGCCTGGAAAACTTTATAATCCACTTTTTATATATGGAAAGAGTGGGTTGGGTAAAACTCATTTAATGCATGCAATTGGTAATTTTGTTAAAGAAAATCTTAATAAAACTGTACTTTACGTTACTAGTGAACGCTTTATTACCGATTTTACACAGATAAATAGAAAAGATGATAATAATTTAGATCTGATTGCCCATTTTAAGGAAAAGTATCGAAGTGTTGATGTTTTAATCATAGACGATATTCAATTCCTCGGTGGTGCAAATAAAACTCAAGATGAATTTTTTAATACTTTTAATGAATTATATAGTTTAAATAAACAGATAATTATATCTTCTGATAGAAGCCCTGATGACTTAAAAGTACTAGAAGAGCGTTTGAGAACAAGGTTTACTTGGGGACTTACAGTTAATATAATGCCTCCAGATTATGAACTTAGATTAAAGATAGTAAAAAATAAGATTGCTGGACATGAAGTTAGTAAACTTATAGCTCCGGAAGTTTTAGAGTATATTGCAAATAATTGTGAAAATGACGTAAGACACTTGGAAGGTGCAATTAATCGTTTATATGCTGTAACAGCAATGTACTCACCAAAAGAAATCAACTTAGAGTTTGCAAAAGATGCTTTAAAAGATTATATCGGTTCTTCCGTGTATATCACGAATAATATACAAAAGATTCAAAAAGCTGTTGCTGAGTATTATGACTTGACAGTTGAATCATTAAAAAGCAAGAAAAGAACGGCGATTATCAATCATGCAAGACAAGTTGCTATTTACTTATGTAAAATGACAACTGAAGAAACACTGGATAAAATAGGACTTGAATTCAACCGAGATCATGCAACAGTTATCCATGCATGTGATAAGATAGGGGAATCATTAAAAAAAGATGAAGAACTGAGAGAAGAAATTAATAAAATTAAAGATAAAATCATGAATTAATGTTAATAAGTTGTAAGTTATTAACACTTAAAAGTGAAAAATAATGTGTAAAATGTATGGAAATAAAGGTGTAAACATAGTTTTCAACATTTTCAACACTAATAATAAAAATAATATAAAAAAAAGAAAGAAGGAATATTATATGAAATTTAAAATTAAGAAAAATATTATTTTAGACCAATTAGTGAATGTAAGTAAAGCAATATCAAGTAGAAACATTATCCCAATACTTAATGGAATAAAATTTGAACTTACTAGTGAAGGACTTACATTAATGGCAAGTGATACAGATTTAACTATTAAATCATTTATCCCAAGTGATAAAATAGAAAGCATTGATTCTACAGGAACAATCATTATTCAAAGTAAATTTTTAATAGATATCATTAGAAAAATGCCAAGTGATGTTGTAAACTTTGAAGTTATTGACGATTTAAAGATAATGATTTACACTGAACATAGTAAATATAACCTAAATTGTTTAAATAGTTTAGATTATCCACAAATAGATATAGAAACAAAGGATGAATATATTAATTTAAAGGCAACAGATTTAAAAACATTAATTAAACAAGTAATATTTGCTATATCAACTCAAGAATCTCGTCCATTACTTACAGGTATTAATATTAAAGTTAATGGTAATGTCTTAGAAGCTATTGCAACTGATTCATATCGTTTAGCTAAAAAGACAATTATATTGGATCAAACTATAAGTGAACCAGTGGATATCGTTATTCCTGGAAAAAATGTTGATAATTTAGATAAAATATTAGAAGATAACGAAGAAAATGTTGAAATCCATGTATTTAATAACAAAATATTGTTTAGATATGAGCATGTTGACTTCCAATCTAACTTATTAAATGGTACTTATCCAAATACTTCATCATTTATTCCAAATGATTTCATATTTATAATTACTACTAAACTTAATGATTTATTTTCATCTATTGATCGTGCTGCTTTACTTGCTCAAAGCAAAGAAAAAAATATTATAAAGATGGAAACTAAAGAAAATATGTTAGAAATATCATCATTTGCTTCTGAAATTGGAAAAGTTGAGGATTATATTGAAATAGATAAGAATACTTCTGAGGATATTTCAATATCTTTCAGTGCTAAATATATGATGGATGCATTAAAAACTTTCTCAAGTGATGATATAACAATATTTATGAATGGAGATTCAAAACCAATCATATTAAAATCAGCTACTGATGAGTCATTAATTCAATTAATATTACCTATAAAGACTTATTAAGATGGTAAATTTAGAGAAAATTGCAATTATTTGTAATTTTCTCTTTTTTCGACAATTTTTTTGAAAAACGTATGCTAGTATACAACCTCGTCAGGAGGGTTTTATGAAAGATTATATGATTACAGATGATACTTTGGCGATATGTCCAAATGGAAAGGGAAAAGCAACAATTATTGAAAAAAATAGTACTTTTGATGTTGAAATCAGTCCAAGAACTATTATAAATAAGAATTCACTTATGTATGGTAGTTCATTAGACGGTAGATTAGAAAGCACTAATTACCACGTTGGACACAAGTATAAACAGCCATTGGTTATCAGTGAAATTAATGATATTATATTATTTCCAACTAAATCTCCAAGGCTTAGATCTTGTATTTGGATTAATTTTATTAATATTAAAAATATCTTAAAAGATAGTGAAAGTAATAGGGGAATAATTGAATTTTCTAATGGAATATTAATTGATGCCGCTATATCTTTTTATATTTTAAATAATCAATATAATAATACACTTAGATTAGTGGCTGAATATAAGAAAAAACACCTAAATTAGGATACTTTTTCTTTTTTTGTACCTTAAATTATGGTATAATTAATATGTGTATAGGAGTACACAAAATACTAAAAATCTTTTAAAATTGAAATTAGGGGGTAAAAATGAAAATTTTGAATTTGAAGTTACTGAATTTTCGTAACTATGAAAAATTGAGTTTGGATTTTGACCCTAAGAAAAATTTGATTATTGGTAAAAATGGTATGGGGAAAACCAATATTGTTGAAGCTATCTATGTTCTTGCATTTACAAAGTCCTTTAGAGGAACAAAAGAAAATGTAATAATAAGATATAATACTGATTTAACTAGAGTAGAAGGAACAGTAGAAGAAAAATATAAAAACGATTATAAGGTAATTGTTAAAGAAAATGATAAGACTGTTAAGATTAACAACAATAAGATAGATAAATTAAGCGATTATTTATCGAAAATCAATATAGTTTTATTTACTTCCAACGATCTATTGTTAATAAAAGATACTCCTAGTGTTAGAAGAAAGCTTATTAATATTGAATTAAGCCAATTTAGCAATGATTATTTGAAAGTTTTAACTCTTTATAATAAAGTTTTAAAACAAAGAAATTTATATTTAAAAACACTTTATTTAAATGGGACAGCTCCGATAAGTTATTTAGATATCTTAACTGAGCAGTTAGTTGATTTAGGACTTAAACTTTATGATTATCGTAATAACTTTATGAAGGATATAAACGTTTATATTTCTAATAACTACGAAAAAATTTCTGGAAAAAGCGGTCTTACTTTGAAATATGACTCGTGTTATCATGAGAAGAACCGTGAAGAACTTTTAAAAGTATATAAAGAAGAAGAAAAAAGAGATATTATTTTAGGAAAAACTAATTTTGGAATTCATAAAGATGATTATATTTTTTATTTAAATGATTGTAATTTAAAAGATTATGGGTCTGAAGGAGAACAAAAAAATGCAATTATTTCTCTTAAAATGGCTGAAATTGAAATATTTAGAAAAGAAAAAAACGTTACTCCTATATTGATATTAGATGATTTATTTAGTGAGTTGGATGAAGAAAAAATTAATAATATAATGTTGTTTATTGATAATGATATACAAACATTTATTACTACAACGGAACTTGATAAAGTAAATGATGAATTAAAAAATGCAAGTCGTATTTTTTATGTAGAGAATGGCAACGTTAAGGAGGGTATTTATGAATAGCGAACATTATGATGCATCGGATATTCAAGTTTTAGAGGGACTTGAAGCCGTAAGAAAAAGACCTGGTATGTATATTGGTACAACAGATGTTAAAGGACTTCATCATCTTGTATGGGAAATTGTTGATAATGCAATAGATGAAGCTTTAGCTGGATATTGTAAAAATATAGAGGTTGTAATAAATAAGGATAATTCAATCACAGTTAAGGATGATGGTAGAGGAATTCCTGTAGACATACATCCAAAAACTCATATTTCTACAGTAGAAACAGTTTATACTGTATTACATGCTGGTGGAAAATTTGGTGGAGGCGGATACAAGGTATCTGGAGGATTACATGGAGTAGGTGCTAGTGTAGTAAATGCTTTATCAAGTTGGTGTGAAGTAAGGGTTTATAAAGATGGTAAAATAAACTACATTCGTTTTGAAAATGGTGGACATACTAAAGAACCATTGCATGTAATAGGTGAATGTGAACCACATCGTACAGGAACTACAGTTACTTTTAAACCAGATCCAACAATTTTTGATACAGATATTTATGATTATGAAACATTAAAGGTAAGAATAAGAGAACTTGCTTTCTTAAACAAGGGTTTATCAATTAATATTAGAGATGATAGAGATGATGAGGATACAACGGGAGAAACTTTCCTTTATGAAGGAGGAATTTCTGAATATGTTAAGTTCTTAAATAAGAATAAAACACCAATTCATGATCAAATTATTCATCTTGATGGAGAAGAAGAAGGAGTATTCTTTGAAGTTGCAATGCAATATAATACTTCTTATCAAGATAATATTTATTCATTTGTTAACAACATAAATACTCATGATGGTGGAACTCACGAAGAGGGAGTAAGACGTGCTTTAACAAGAGTAATTAATAATTATGCAAGAAAAACTAATATGTTAAAGGAAAAAGATGAAAGTTTAACTGGTGATGACGTTAAGGAAGGATTAACTATGATTATTTCATGTAAGCATCCAAATCCTCAATTTGAAGGTCAAACCAAAGGAAGACTAGGAAATTCAGAAGTAAGAAAGTTAGCCGATAGTGTCTTCTCAAAAGGCTTTGAAAGATTCTTGATGGAAAATCCCGATAACGCTAGAGCAATTTTAGAAAAATGTATTATTGCATCTCGAGCAAGAATGGCTGCTAAAAAAGCACGTGAGGTTACAAGAAGAAAAACGGATTTAGATTTACCTGGATTTATGGGAAAATTATCTGACTGCAAAAGCAAAGATAGAAGCGAATGCGAAATTTTCTTAGTCGAGGGAGATTCTGCTGGTGGAAGTGCGAAAACAGGAAGAGATTCAATGACTCAAGCTATTCTTCCGTTAAGAGGTAAAATTTTAAATGTTGAAAAAGCAAGACTTGATCGTGCTCTTGAAAATGCCGAAATTAGAACTATCATTACTGCTTTTGGTACAGGAATTGGTGATGAATTTGATTTATCTAAGTTAAGATATGACAAAATTATAATCATGACAGATGCCGATGTTGATGGATCACATATTAGAATATTATTATTAACATTATTCTATAGATTCTTTAAACCGATAGTTGAAGCAGGACATGTTTATTCCGCAACACCACCTTTATATAAGGTAACTTGTGGAAAAACAATAAAATATGTTCTTGATGATAATGAATATAATGAATACGTTGAATCTTTAAATGGTAAGAGCTATGAAGTTCAAAGATTTAAAGGTTTAGGAGAGATGAATGCAGCTGAGTTAAAAGAAACAACAATGTCAAAAGAAAATCGTATTTTAAGACAAATTACAGTTGATGATTTAGTTGCAGCTGATAAAGTTTTTGAAACACTTATGGGTGAAGATGTTGAACCAAGAAGAAAATTCATTGAAGAAAACGCTCATTTTGTTCAAAACTTGGATATATAGGAGGTAAGGTATGGATAAGATTAATCAAAATAATATTGTTACAGAAGTTCAAGAATCATTTCTTGATTATTCGATGAGTGTAATTGTTGCCAGAGCTTTACCAGATTTAAGAGATGGATTAAAACCAGTTCATAGAAGAATTCTTTATTCAATGTATGAAAATGGTTATACACCAGATAAACAATATCGTAAGTGTGCGCGTGTTGTTGGTGATGTTATGGGAAAATATCATCCACATGGCGATTCTTCTATATATGAAGCAATGGTTAGAATGGCCCAAGATTTTAGTTATAGACACATGTTAATTGATGGACATGGCAACTTTGGTAACATGGATGGTGATGGAGCAGCAGCAATGCGTTACACAGAATCTCGTTTAGCAAAAATATCACTTGAATTACTTCGTGATTTAAATAAAGAAACTGTTAATATGATTCCTAACTTTGATGAAACTGAGGTTGAACCTGAAGTATTACCATCAAGATTTCCAAATATATTGGTAAATGGGACAATGGGAATTGCTGTTGGTATGGCAACAAATATTCCTCCTCATAATTTAGGAGAAGTAATTGATGGATGTGTCGCTTATATAGATAATCATGAGATAACTATTCCAGAAATTATGGAAAAACTAAAGGGGCCAGATTTTCCAACAGGTGGTATTATCTTAGGTAACAGTGGTATTAAGAAAGCCTATGAAACTGGTCGAGGATCTATTACAATTCGTTGTAAAGCTGAGATTGAAGAGGACAATGGTAAAAATAAAATAGTTATTACTGAACTTCCTTACGGAATTAATACATTTGATCTAAAAACTAGAATAGGTGAGTTAGTTCGTGATAAGACTTTAGAAGGAATTGCTGATTATCATGATGCAACAAGTCTTGAAAAAGGCGTAAACATTATTATTACTCTTAAAAAGGAGGCAAATCCTCAAGTTGTTTTAAACAATTTATATAAACATACTCAATTACAATCAACATTTGGTATTATTTTCTTAATGATTGATAATGGGACTCCAAAAGTTTTGAACATTAAGGATATTATTTCTAAATATATTGATTTCCAAAAAGAAGTAATAATTAGAAGAACTAAATTTGATCTAAAGAAAAAAGAAGAAAGAGTTCATATTTTAGAGGGTTACAAAATTGCTCTTGATAATATTGATGAAGTTATTAAAATTATTAAAGAAGCAGAAACTGATGTAATTGCAAGAGAAAACTTAATTCAAAGATTTGGATTTGATGAAATTCAAGCAAATGCTATACTAGAATTAAAACTACGTAGATTAACAGGCCTTGAAAGAGATAAGATTGAAAATGAACTTGCTGATTTAATTGAACAAATTAAAGAATTAAAAGAAATTTTAGCAAGTGAACAAAAAGTGTTAGATATAATTAAGAAAGAACTTCTTGAAATTAAGGCAAAATATGCTGATGAAAGAAGAACAAGTATTGATATGACAGCTATTGATTATATTGAAGATGAATCATTAATTCCACAAGAAGATATAATTGTTACAATTTCTGATAAGGGATATATTAAGAGATGTGCGTCATCTACATTTAAATCTCAACATCGTGGAGGGGTTGGAATTAAGGGAATGACTACTAATGAAGAAGACTATGTTAAATATTTAGTTAATGCATCAACTCATGATTATATTTTATTCTTTACTGATAAAGGTAAAGTTTATCGTATAAAAGGTTATGAGATTCCTGAATATAGTAGACAAGCTAAGGGACTTCCAATCATAAATCTATTACAAATTGAAAAAGGAGAAAAAATTAATTCAATTATAAGTATCAGTAATGAACATGAAAGTGAGTATTTAATGTTTGCTACTAAGAATGGATTAGTAAAGAAAACTCCAGTAGGGGAATATTCGAACATACGTACGTCAGGCAAAATAGCTATATCATTAAAAGATGATGATGAGTTAATTGATGTAAAAGTTTCCGATGGAAATAATAAAGTGATTTTAGGCTCTACTTCTGGTCGTATGGTTGTATTTAATGAAAACGAGATTCGTCCAATGGGTAGAACTGCTAGTGGAGTTAAAGGAATTAATCTTGATGGCGGATATTCTTGTACAGGAATGGAAGTCGGAAAAGATGATGACAACCTATTAATAGTAACTAAATTAGGATATGGTAAGAAAACTTTAATTAGTGAATATCGTATGACTAAACGTGGAAGCAAAGGAGTTAAAGCTTTAAATGTTACTGATAAAAATGGTGAAATGATAGCTCATAAGATTGTTAACAATAAAAAAGATTTATTGATGATTACTGAATCAGGAATGACGATTAGAATGGGAATTGATCAAATATCTCAATTAGGAAGAGTTACTCAAGGAGTAAAACTTATAAACTTAAAAGATAATCAATATGTTTCAACAATAAGTATTTTAGACAAAGAAGAAACTGAAAATGAAGCGGTAGAAGCTGAATAGTTTCTTCTTTTTTATGCAAAGGTTTTCAACAATTATTTTGAAAGTACAGATTTTTAAAATTTGCATATTATTCTAATTTTATATTTGTTGCATATATGTTTCACGTGAAACATTATTGTTTTTAAAATTAAAATATATTAATAATATTTAAATATATAAAACATT